>Ga0210388_10000901_pt1 | contig 23585 bp, 15 predicted proteins | sample IncBWC19OmetaG_FD_155485 | JGI IMG/M metagenome (GOLD analysis project Ga0210388, IMG submission 155485) | Forest soil microbial communities from Barre Woods Harvard Forest LTER site, Petersham, Massachusetts, United States - Inc-BW-C-19-O ...
CAGCAGAGTTTGCTCTCTACACAAAGGCCGAATACATTTGCGCAGACCTGTCGATCGACCCTTCGCTTTTCCCTTGCAGTCAGACGGCGGACCATACATTTCAGGGAGGTTCTACGATGGTGTGTGTGTTCGAGTCCCTCTCTGATCACGCAGAGGTTCCCTTCTCACTTGGTGCATCGGTACTCTCCAGTTTTGATTGTCCGGAAGCATGCTTTCGCGCTCGCCTCTCGATCATCAGTGAATGATACCTGAAATTAAATCGTCTACTGAGTAGAGACGTCCGTTCGCGATCACCTGTTTTACCTTGTGCGCATTGGCGATGTCTTTGAGCGGATCCCCGTCCACGATAACAATGTCTGCCAGCTTGCCCACTTCGATGCTGCCGGCATCAAGATTCAACTCTTCAGCCGGAGTTATCGTCGCGGCTCTTAGTGCCTCATACGGAGTCATCCCGGCCATTACATATGTCTGCAACTCGCCGTGAATTGCGAAGGCATTTGGCGTATCTGTACCGGCAACGATCCTGGCACCGGCACGCATGGCTGCAACCACGAACTGGGCCGCGCCTCCGCCATTGGGCCCGACGGTTGGTGGGGGCCCTCCGCGAACTCCGACCCGAGTCTGACCCGTTACATTGAGGCGCAGCCAGTCCGAATAGATGTTGAAGCGCGGATCATTTTTCATCGCTGGTTCGTCGGCAAACAGCTTCTCAAGTCCCGGCCCGGAGACAGTAGGGGTAAGGTATCGCTGCGACTGACCGAAGAGTTGAATCACATCTTCGTAGCTTCGCTGCAGCGTGGCCGTCTTAGTAGAGTAGCCGCGCCGGCTGGTTGCCGCGGTATGTTCCGTCGCATCCACTCCTACAAACGCGGCAGGATAGATCTCGTGGGTCGCAACTGGAACGCCGATGCTGTGGCCAAACTCGACTAGCCGCTTCTGCTGCAGATCGGGAAGCCGCACGTAACTCTTCAGCAGGTCGTGTTGTAGAACCTTGGCGAGTTGCAACTCCATCTCCAGGTGTGCGGGGCTGGAGATGGCTACGCCCATCTTGTAGTAGGTACGCTTCCACTCCATCAAGTATCCCGTGCCGAAGAGACGCGGTCCCGGCCGCACGCCCGACTCGTTCGCTTCTATATCTTCGACGCCTTCGTACGGTGTGTTTCCCGGGCTACGCACCGTGGTTATCCCGAAAGCCAGCCACGCGCGGCTCGCGGCTTCACCATAGTCTTTTTGCAGGTGCGAGTGAGACTCGATCAGGCCGGGCATTGCCGTAAGGTTTGAAGCGTCTATAACCTTTGCTCCTGCCGGAACAGTTGCCGAGTGCGGCCGCACGGCCTTGATGCGATTTCCCTCAATGACAATATCCATGTCTGGGCGCGCGGTTTGGCTCTTCCCATCCACCAGATGACCCACATGCACCACCATCGTCCCCTTTGGAATCGAAGGTGTGTACTTCAGGTCCAACGGAATCTCGTGCGTCTCCCCGGACTGGATGTCTATCTCCTTCAACTTGTCGAGAGATTGATAGAGAATGTGCTCGGAGTCGCCTGTCCAGCTTGGCGCATAAGCGATCTCGCTAGTGAGGTGGCGCACAGGCCCAACCGGCTCGCCTGTAAATGATACGGACCAAACTGCCAGCACACCTTCATAGATGGCCGCCATCTTTGTGCCGTCGGGTGACCACACCGGCCCGCAGTAGCCGCGCGAATCGATGGAGAGGTTCGGCACAGGCAAAAACCATTTGTCGTCGGGATTATCCGCTCCATTTTCCGACGACATTGTCATGATCTGGTTTGTGCCCTCGCGAACGGTCTTGGAGTAGGGCGCAATGTTGGCCAGCGCAATCCGTTTGCCATCGGGAGACCATGTCGGCATCCCCGGTGCGTTCAGGGTGTCGTGAATCTTTGTGACCTTGCCGGTCGCTACATCGACAACAGATACGCTTGCAGAGCGCCATATCGCGTTCACGTCGAAGAACGCGACCCGCTTGCCGTCCGGCGACCATGACGCGCCCTGCGGCTGCGACTCCAGCTTCGTCAGCTCGCGGTCCTTTCCCGTTTGCATATCGCGAATCCAAAGCTGCATATGATCCCCGCCCTTGTCCGACGAATAGACCAGCTGATTGCCGTCTGGTGACCATGCCGGGTCGGTGTCGAGGAATCTGTCTTTCGTGATGTTCTCCGGCTTGGCTCCAACCGGCATCACGTAAATATCGCCGACCGCGGCAAACGCGATCTTCTTTCCGTCCGGCGAAATTACCGGCCGCACGATTCCCAGCACGTTTCGCGGCGTCGTGGAATCGAAATCCCGCTTGCGACGGGTGTAGGTTCCGTTAACGCGCTTGACCTGCATCGTAGCCGTGAAGGGGATAGTCTGCGCGTCGCCGCCATTCACCGAGCGTTTGCGGATCTTTCCGTCGGAGACATAGTAGAAGTCATTAGGCGAAGCCCAGGAAACGCGAAACGCAAATGCATTCTCGGCGCCCGTCAGAAGCTTTCCATCGACTTCCAGTCGACTTACTCCCGTTAGCGCATCGTTGTAAACAATTTTTCCGCTTGGACCCCACGACGGTGCACTCACGAGGCCCGACGCCGTAAAGACCTTGCGCGTCGTGCCCTCGGCTACGTTCACGGCCCACACCGATTTGCCATCATCGCGTGTTGAGGAAAAAACAATGTCCTTGTCGTCTGGTGACCACGCGGGCATATGGTTCTCGGATGGATCGTTGGTTATGCGTTTCAGTGCACCCGTTCGCAGATCTAATATCCAGATGTTGTAACTGCTGCCCAGAGGGTTATCCCGATCGGATGCAAATGCAATGTAATTACCGTCGTGAGAGTAGGCAGGCTCCCGGTCGTCAAAAGTTCCCCACGTCAGCTTGTGCTGGTGAGTACCGTCCGGCGCTATTGTCCAGAGGTCGTAACCTCCATCGAGATAGCCGAAGAAGGTAATCCATTTGCCGTCGGGCGACCAGACCGGTTGGCGAGCGTCATTGAAAAGGCCTGTAATTCGCTTGGCGGTTCCGCCAGATGCAGGAAGAGTCCAGATGCTCCCCTGCATGTCGATGGCGAGGGCCTTGCCGTCGGGCGAGACGGCGACAGACATAGAGGTTCCCTCACTCACTGTCACATCGATTAATTCCACGGGTTTGTGCGGGGTTGTAGTTATGGATTGGGTTTGTGCCGGGGCTAGGCAAGTTAGAAGCGCAGCGCCGAGAACTGATACAACGGCTAAAAGAAGAACTCCAGTAAATCCAGAGAACTTTTTCATCTCAACTACTCCTATTGTGTTTAGGCTCGAGTTTTCTACTTAGCTGCAGGCTAATCTAACGTCACATTCCAGGTTGTCTTCAGATCGTGCAGAAGCCCGTCCGAAGGCTCCCATTCAGCAATTGCCGGGTACAGCAGCATTGCCTTGCGGGCCATCAACTTCGACCCGGAGATTGCAGCCTCGATCGCGGCACGCTCATATTCCTTGACCGCCAACACGAGTCCACGCACTTCCGGTGGAAGAGCACCGCAAGACTCGGGAATGATTGTGTCTTTCCCGATGCTACAGGGCACTTCAACGACATCGTCCGTTCTGATCCCGTCGATGGCACCATGGTTTTTGACGTTCACAATTAATCGGTGATACTCATCACTACGAAGCGCCTTCATCACATCTAGGGCAATCCTATGGTATCCACTCGCAGCCCGGAATGGGTCCCCCTGAAGTTCCACACTCAGACTTAAGTCTGAGCTCGAAGACTCCAGCGCCATATATGAACCAGACCTAACGTTGAGATATTTCGTGTAGATTGCAAACGCCTTCTCTCCGTCGCCTGTGGCTAGCGATTCTCGTAGCTGAGCAAATAATTTTTCATTTAATCGCCCCACTTCTGCGCCGCGCGTACTGTCGTGTACTAACTGGTTAGCGAGCGCGCGCCTCTGGGAGTAGTAGAAGAACAGGTATTCTGTTGGAATCAACCGAAGACTACGGATGAGCTCATGGTCGAACATTGGAACGGAGTAGAACTGGCTAAGCAATTGATCGTCGGCGAGTACCTGGTCGGTCACATCCTTCCCACGTAGTTCGATTCGGCGAACCCATCCCAGATGATTCAGGCCTAAGTAATCGCAACGCACCTCGGTATGGTCGGTTGTCATCGCGGTTGCGATACGATGCAACATCTCCGTTGGTGTATCGCATATCCCAACAACACGTGCCTCAGTATGTTGTGTGACGGCCTGTGTAATCAGCCCGGCTGGATTTGTGAAATTGATCAACCAGGATTTTGGTGCGAGCCTGTGGACCACTCGTGCCTGTTCCACCGCGATTGGTACCGTGCGCAGCGCCATCGCCACGCCTGCTGGGCCTGTAGTTTCTTGTCCGGGGTATCCATGCCGGATCGCAGTGCGTTCATCGTTGGTACGTGCGGCTATACCGCCAACGCGAATGCTGCTCAGCACGAAATCAGCTCCATCGACAGCATCTTCAAGCGATCGCGCTTCACGCACTGCGAGCGCGCCGCCCTCGCGCCGCACGATAGCCTGGCCGAGTGCCACCATGATCCGTGCTCGTTCGAGATCCGGATCGTAAAGCACAATCTCATTGACACCGAGCTCTCGCGCAGACTCATTTACTCCAAAAACAACGAGTGGAGTTCGGACACCGCCTCCACCGATAAATGCAACCTTACCCATAGCTCTCCTCATAGCATTTCTGCATTTCGTGGCGATTGGACAGGCCTCGCAGCGCACCGACCGCTCCCGCCGATAAGCTGCCGGACACACAGCCACGACGCAAGCATTCTTCACCCCCTGCGCCGTCCAGCAGGCCATCTATGAAGCCTGCATCAAAGGCATCGCCCGCGCCCGTAGTGTCAACGACCTGCACTCGGGGTGATCGAACGTGAAGAATCCCGTCAGCAACGCGCATGGCCGCCCCGCGGGAACCGAGTTTGACGACCCCGCTCGGCCATCGATTTTCTGCAGTGAACTGCAGATAGGCGTCGGCGTCTCCCTTGCAGATCAACGTTGCCTCGCGTTCATTGGGTAGAAGATAGTTCACGGCAGCGCAGGTATGGAGATTTACTGGATCGTGCAACCACGCCACCTGATGGCCGACATCGAGGGACGTGGTGCAGCCGGCGGCATTTAGCATCGGGAGCAGGCTGACTGCAAGTTGCACTGTCAGCGGCATAGCAAAATGAACGTGCCGGGCCTCCGTCAAATGCAGCCGGACAGCTTCTCCTGCCAGTCGTTCTTCGATATGCGCGTTCTCACCGACATAGGTAAAGAACGACCTGTCTTTGTCGTTCGAGACACTGATCGTGACTCCAGTTCTCCCTTCACCACTGCTGAGCTCAGCATTTGAGACCCCAAAATCCGACAGCCTACCGACAAGCCACGACATCTCCTTCACACCAACCGAACCTATCAAACTTACGGAGCGCCCGAGACGCGCGAGCGCACACGCCGTTATAGCCGCGCCGCCTCCGACTTCCTGCAGGTATTCATTTGTAAAGACTTCCTCACCCGGCTGTGGCCACTTCACAAAGCCGGTCAGGATATGGTCGATATAGATTTCACCTACTACGGCTACATCGTATTGCTTCATATCGCCTCAAAGGGCCACTCCTGTGCGCGCCTAGCCTTGATCAGATACACCCCAAACCCTGCAGCCATCATGCCTAGACCGATCATCAAATAGTGCATCCCACTGCTTACGGCAATGTAGATCCAGCCAAGTAACGCGATAAGCGCGGGCAACGGGTAGAGTGGCATTCGGTAACTATTTGTAGCTTCTGGATGTTGACGACGAATTAGCACCACTGCTATGCACTGCGCCGCGAACTGAGACACGGCCTGCACAACAATCAACACTTTGATGAGTTCGGCAAGCGATAACAGGCACGCTATCGCTGAAACTCCACCCATAAATAACAATGAGACCGTCGGAAATCGACCCGATGAATCCAGCCTGGCAAACGCAGGAAAGAAATGCCCATCAGCGGCAGCGGCATAGGGTATGCGCGAATAGCCGAGCAGGTTTGCGAAGACTGATCCGAAGCTGACCACAAGTATAAGAACGGATATAAACAGTCCGGCCCATCGACCATAAACTACCTGCATGAAGTCGGCAGCGATGGCTTTTGAGTGTTGCCCAACACGCCAGTCAAGCGATCCTAATATCGAGATGTTCATCAGCAGGTATAAGACCGCAACGATGCATATAGAGAGAATGACCGCGCGTGGGATGTTCTTACGTGGTTGCTCGACCTCCCCACCAAGCAGGCAGACATTGTTGTAACCGCCATAGTCATAGACCGCGATCAGCGTTGTCGCTCCAAGACCAGCCCAGAAGGTACGTGACATATGAAATGCTCCGGGGGCAAAGTCAAAAGCCATCGATGCATGAAAATTGCGTATTCCGCTAAGGATTACGAAACAGCAAGTCGCGATGACGATGGTTGTGATCGCAATGGTAATTCGGTCGATAGAACGAATATTCCGATATAGCAAAAGTATATTTACCAGGCAGACGACAACAGCTATTGTTACTAACCCGTAATGCGTCAATTGTGGATCTATGAAGCTTATATATTCTGAAAATCCAACTGCGCCCGAGGCAATCGAGAGCGGCCCTGTTAGCAGCGTCTGCCAAAGAAATATGAAGCTCATGGGCAGGCCGAGGCTCCTTGGCCCAAAGGCTTGTTGGAGGTAGTAGTAAGACCCTCCGGAATTTGGCATAGCCGAGCCAAGTTCGGCCCATACCATTCCGTCACACAGGCAGAGCATAGCTCCCAGCACCCAACCAACGATCGCCTGTGGCCCACCCATCGCAGAGAGCGCCAGCGGGATGGTGATGAATGGTCCGACACCTACCATGTTCAGCACGTTCGTTGATATAGCTCCAAATGGGCCCAGGCCGCGCTCGAGTTGCTGCCGTTTTGAGGTCTCTGTATAGTTCATGTGCGGCGCGCCTGGATCACTCTTAGCACAGTGGCAATCGCCAACGCGCTCTAGTATTCCTACTTTGTCTCTTTCGCCTTCAATTGCGGATTCTTTGGAATACTCAAGAGATTGGCGAATATCCGGTAGGCTCCCGGCACACCTAAAGGCAGTTCCCGATAGAAAGCGTAAGCCGTGTACACATAGACTCCAGACCCATAGTGGGCAATTACCATTCCGCCCTTTTGTGGCTCCTGTCCTGGATCGTGAGTTTCGAGCAGCGCCTGGTATTGCGGATCCCATGTCCGCAAGAACTTGGAGCCGCGTTCTTCAATCCATCCGTCAAAATCCTTGGCAGTGATTGTGTTTGGCCACTTGAACACAGGATTGTCGGGTTCGAGGATAGTCACGACTGAATGCTCATCAGTCACTTCTTCAGGATTAGAAGTCATGCTGTAAGGATATGGGCCGAAGTTGTGGTCGAACTCTGGTGTCTGATACTGAACAACCACTGAGCCGCCATTCTTCACATAGTTCATCAGCCGGACGTTATAGGTGCGCAAATCCGCGCGTACGGCATAAGCCCGCACGCCAACGAGAATAAGATCGTATTTTTTCAGGTCGCCAGTTGCCAGATCTTCCTGCACCAGAAAATGGACATGAATGCCGAGGTTTTCAAGCGAAGCCGGCACGTCGTCGCCACTTCCCTCTATGTACCCAATTTGAAGGTTGTCGCCAACACTCACCTTGATTCCAGTAGTGTCGTAGATCGCGTTGCTGTACAGAAAGTACGGTCTCAATCCTGGATATCCTATCTGGACATATCCTTCCTTGTAATCGCGGTTGTTATAGCTGGCGACCGCTGTGATGCGGTAAGCCTTTTCTGCAACCCGACCTGGAGAGACATTGAAGGTGGCGACCTGCTCCTGGCCCTCCTGTTCGAAAGAGAAGGCTTCTGTGGCTGGTTCTGACTTCCAGCCTGCGGGCATATCCAGACGGACACTCCCCTTGGCAGGCCCGTTCACGTCGCTGTGAATCCGAACAGTCACAGGAAAGACCGTCTTGCCCAACGGGATGATCCCCGCACTTTGTACCATCGTAACGGAGATCGCAGGGCCGATTGGCAGTGGATGATAGATGATGCCCGGACCTACCTGACGTTGCACGGTCTGCACAGCACCCGACAATTGAACCTGCACTCCCTGATACGTTGCCGATACTCGCGCGAGCAGCGGATAAGGCGCCAAGGGTAAATTTCTGTATTGGGGATCGCGAAGATCGTAAAATGGCTGATCGAGACCGGGCCGCTCAAAATATGGCCGTGTATAACCTGCATTCTCCGGGATAGTAACGTCGAAAACGGCGTTCAGAACACCGCCGCCTTCCAACTGACCTGAGTCAGCGCCCTCCGCCTTAATAGCGGAACCGTCACTTCCTTCCAACTCCAATGAGATCTTATCTATCTTGACAGGGCTTGCACTCCCCTCGGCCAGGTGCACGAGAACCGGAAAATGCTGGCCCGGAATTGCCATCGGAAACGTTGGCTGATCTCCGCGGCCGCGTGCACCCGCAGCGCGTAAGGCAGCGGCGGCGCGCTCCTCATCATTCGCAGGTTCCGCCGTCCCCCTGTTGCCAGCAGGCGGCGGTGGGTCGATGGTGACATTCGCAGCCATTGACAAGCCCAGGGCCAGCGTGAGGGCCTCATTGAACTGCGCTTGCTTGGTCTTCAACTCATGCACAACGTTGTATTTCACTTCAGCCGAGAGCGAGCTTCCGTTCACCTGATCCAGAAGCCCATTCGTGGCCTTGAGTCCCTGCGCCAACAGAGGTGCGATCGCGCTTGGATCAGCGACGGTGTAAGTCTTAAGTGCTTGCTCAACCAATCCATTGATATTTGTTAGGCTCTGCGTGAGAAAGGCGTGCTCTTCGTTCCCGGCGAGACTGCCGATTCCTGGGAGAGTTATATCGATCCCATCGAAGAACGAATTCTCATGGTCCCCCGCCCCTGAGATTCGCGAGCCGAAGCGGTGATAGGCAGAAGTCGCGGGGCCGGCAGGAGGAATGGTTGCTCCGCCGTTCTGAGACTTTTGAAAACCCAGACCGGTGCGCGAAATCTGCTGGATACTCAATCCGTTGGCTGTACTGTATGTGCCAGTCGGTACCTGCACAGTGGCGCTTACAGGTCCGGTCTCAACCTTGTCCGAGATGTAATTCTGTACCTCTGAAGGTCCTCGGCGTCCAAAACCACCTGGAGCGCGCGCATATTCCTTCAAGGGATTCCACGGAAGCAGTCCCTCTTTCGTAATCTGCTCGGGGAAGACCGTCGGGTCGCCTGCGGCGTTGAACACCTTTTGTGCCCATCGTCCGGCTGCCTGGTGGTTGCCATGCCCATCGGATGGTCCGCCTACAAAGACCGAGGTGATGATCAGCGGACGTGTGATCCGTACTACTCGCACGACATCAGAAAATACGTGGCCGTCATGTCCCCACTTATCCAGGGCCTCATCGAGAGTCTTTGAAAAACCGTAGTCCGCTGCGGTCGTGAAATACTGCGATACACAGTAATACCGCCCCGCCTGAAGAAGTTCTTCCGTTCGAACAAGCCCCAGGGCATCCCAGAGATCCGCGGACATCTCGTTCGCTCCGCCCTCACCTCGATTGAGAGTCAAGAGTCCGACCTGCGCCCCTATAGCGCGGGATTCATAGGCGAGCGTTGCACCATCTTCATCATCCGGATGGGCAACGATCATCAACATGCTGGCTCTCGTGTGCAGTTGCTGCAATGCAACGGCGAGCGCCGCTATTCCACGATTTTCAGGAATCGCCTGAGCATCTTCGCGTCCATTTGCCTGCGTCCCGCAGAGCGGCTCGGCTTTCATCTTCGGAGCCACGCCACATATAAGTCCCAACACGATTTGGCAACCGATCGCCGCCTTCGCTGCAATACATGCCTTCATGCCCGTCACCTTATCCAGCAGAATAATCACCTATGAGTTAATTCAACTAAAGATCAAACAACGAACAGGGAGGGCTTCATCTTCCGCCAGCGATTGGTCATCGTCAGATATTCCAACAACCGCGCGCATAACAATTCTCTAGCTTATGTCTAAAAATGAAGTCGTCGATGTCAATAACTATTTCTAGAAGTAGTACTTAAACGCTAGCTGTATTACGCGAGGCGCCACCGTCGTTGTAGTAACTTTACCGAAATTCGCACCAGACGACGATATGTTCGCAGCTGGATTGCCGAAGCTTGGGTGATTGAATGCATTGAAGAACTCAAAGCGAGTCTCAATCCTATTTTCGTGGAATATCGGGAAGCTCTTGAACAGACTGAGATCTACATCTTCTAACCCTGGACCATGCCATGCTCTTGGACGGCATGACCCAAAGGTCCCAAGAGTTGGCGAAGAGAAGGCCGCGGGGTTAATAAAGAATCCCGTGGAATGGGTTCCGGCATATTGGATCGGGTCCTTTGATGCCCCACTGTAAGGGTTGCCGATGCAGTTAGCGTATGAGGCACTGTTGCCTCCGGTGTCGCTAACATTTGTCGCAGTGACGTTGAATGGCTCACCGCCCTGCAGCGTAACGATCGCATTCGCTTGCCAGTTACCCAACAAGCGCGACGCGACTCCATTGTTATTCAGAATCAAACCGCCGTTTCCGATAGGTAATACATAAGTTCCGGTAGCTGCAAACCTGTTCCGGACGTCCTGCTCCGAATTACTCATTTCGTGGCCGTAATCGTGCGCATTCTGCGGTGTATCTGCGCCTGTCAGGTTGTCAACGAAATTCGCCATGTTATGGGACCACGTGTATGCAAGGGAATAAGCCAGCCCATGTTTGAACTGACGCTTAATGTCGGCTTCCAATGCGTTGAAATCCGTATTTCCATCATTCGTTGCGATTTCTACAAAGGCGTGTTGTCCGGCACCGTTTGACGTGTTGTTTGCGTCGATTGTGTTTCCGGAATTAAAGCTGGTCAGTGGGAAGTAAATGACCGCGTTCGAAGTGACCACGGAACAGGTTGGGCAGCTTTTTACAAATCCTTGGTTGCCATTCTGGACCCGGTTCATCTTGCGGCCCCAGTTGCCGATGTAGTTGATGCTAAGGATGGTGGACTCAGTTAGCTGTTGCTGGATGCCAAAGCTCACCTGTTGGATGTAGCTGGTGCGGTTATTTACTCCTTGAGCGCGAATATGTTGCGTGGGCAACCCTCCTGCAACGCCGTTTACGCACACTCCATTCACCAGAGTGCCTGTGACACAGGTTACGGCTGGGCCCGGGGTGAGCAACAACGCCAGGCTGGCCGGGCTCAAATAGGCCGACGAGTTCATTCCTGCAGGGGAATCCAATTGGAATACAGGCACCGTGCTCCCCGCGCTCTGCGCAATGTTCCACGAGCCGAGGAAGGGTGGGTTCTGCTGGAGCATGGATTCGGATCCGATTCTGTTGATGAATTGACGGAATACTCCATAGCCGGCCCGTATAACTGTCGGTCCAGACACGTGATATGCGACGCCGATGCGCGGCGCGAAGTCGTTCAGGTCAGTGTTCATCTGCGTGTCCCCAGCCCAACCACTACCGGACTTGGCAGTCACGACCGTGCCGCCGTTTGCCGGCGGCCCAGTGGCGATGCACTCGGGATAGGCTTGAGTTCCGCAGGAGAAGTTGGCTGTCCGGCCTTCGCGGTTCAGCCAGAATGGAGGATAAATCTCGTAGCGAAGGCCGTAGTTGACCGTCAAATTCGCGCTCGCCCGCCATGTGTCCTGTGCATAGAATGAATTTCCACGGATGTAGTTATTGATTTCGTTGGTTGTGCCGAGAATTAACTGTGAGACATTGCCCAGAAGCAGGTCGCCCGCGCCAAATCCGTTTGTATTGGTGAAGATTCCGCTGTTGTACATGATTCCTTGCGGGGCTTGAATGTCGAAGAAGTTCAAAGAGTCCTGATGATATTCATAACCAAACTGGAAGCTGTGCCTGCCCTTTAACCAGTAAAGCGCCTCAAGGATTTGATAGGTCTGGGATACCTGATACTGGGGACGATAATACGCAGAACCTATGCTATTGATCCCGCTTTCCTGGAAGGGCGGAATTCCTGTGACAAAGTCATTATTGGGGACTCCATTCAAACCGATCAGACCAGCGTCTGAGTGTCCGGGGGTCAGGCCAATCGGGTTGCTATGCGCATAAGTGCGTAGATATCCAAAGTGGGCCGTATTAGTGAGATTCGGCTTGATGACGTAGGTCCACCCCAGCGCGACCGACTGATCGTGCAGAATGTAGGCGGTTGGAAAGCCGGACCCGTTCCCGGCGATGGGATTCGATGTCCATGGTGCCGGAGTTTGATAGTTTGACCAATCGAGGGCGTAACGCGCAAAAATCTGATTGGCCTTGTTGAGGGTATGATCCACGCGCACATCCACGGTCTTCGTGTCGTTTGGAAGGGTTGCGGAATAGATATAGTTCGCAGCGCCAGTGAAAGTATTTACAGGACCTAGCGCTGGGCTAGGCGCTGGATAAAGATTCATCACTGCCAGGCCGACCGGGTCGAAGCAGGATGGCTTAATCACGTTCGTGGAAGAAAAGCAGTTTGCCTGACTCGGCACCAGTGGACTCATGGTCCGGTTCGCCGCTGCCATAAAACTGCCGTTGGTGGCGGCACTAAAATCACCTTTCTGCATTGCCGCCGTTGGAACAGTCGACTGAACTGTCGATGCTATATTGCTGAGCAATTGCTCGTATGAGACAAAGAAGAAGGTACGGTTGTGGATGATGGGACCACCAATCGTTCCTCCAAACTGGTTCTGGTTATAGGCTCCTTTAGGCTGACTGTTGTAATTGTTAAAAAATGTGTTTGCATTCAACGCGCCGTTCTGGAAGTAGTCCCACGCATCTCCATGAAAGTTGTTTGTGCCGGACTTGGTTGAAACGTTCACGACTGCACCGGCTGATGTGCCAAACTCTGCAGAGTATGTTCTTGTCTGAAGAACAAATTCCTGCAATGCATCTGGCGGCGGAATGACTGACTGGGTTGACTGCTCCTGCAGGTTCTCTGATTTTGAGTTGTTGTCGATACCATCCAACTGAAAATAGTTCTGCAACTGGAGGTTCCCGTTTACGCTGAAAAGCCCTTCCGCCGGGTTTGATACGGCGTTATCGCGAAATACGCCGGGCTGTGTCAGCGCGAGTTGGTCGTAGTCACGTCCGTTGAGCGGCAGATCATTGATCGCCTGTCTGTTAAGCACGCCGTTCACTTCAGCTGACTGAGTCTGCAACAACTGCGAGCTCGCATTTATCTCAACCTGTTGGGATACCGAACCTACGGTAAGGGTGATGTCCACCTGCGCGCGGGTTTGCACATCGACGGTAACGTTATCCTGCACGCTGGTCGAGTAGCCTGCATGGCTCGCTGTGACCTTGTAGACGCCCGGAATGAGTTGGAGTGCTTGATAGCTGCCGTCCGCATTCGTCGCCAGAGAGCGACTTACATTTGTGGCAGTGTTAGTGATGGTAACCTCAGCGCCGGCGACAACAGCGCGAGTCGGATCCTGTACGATTCCTACGATTGAGCCCGTGTCTGTTTGCCCAAATGCCGGAATTGCCGAAATTGCGAGCAGCACTAAGAGCGCGAAACAGGCCAATACTTTCTGAGCGTTCCATTTCATTCTTTGTACGGACAGATCAGCAGCTTGCATGTCAATGTCCTCCTTAGAACGGAAGCAATACCGGAAATCGGCATCAGCATAAACCTGACACTAAGCGCAAAACCCTTTGCTTTACCGGTAACGCGATGCTCGAAAACCTACACAGCCTGACTAAACATTGTCAACACAAATTGTTCTGCAGTTTAGCGATACCTAAGATTTGGGAACGGAGGGATGCCGCGACTCTCTTCAGTATCGACTTTGGGTAATCCTTCGCCTCATTAGGCTTACCGTCGACATAGCCGATTAGCTTAGTTGAGCTAGCTTTTCTGCATCGCCAAAAGGCGCCGATTGTATTCCTGCTGACCAGGCAATCCTTGTGACCCGCCCGGGCGCGTCCCAGCCAAACTGCTGCATATATTCCCCGCTCGTAGGCAATCATCCCAGCTCGAACCACGCAAGAAGGCATGCAGGAATCCACCATTGAATGCGTCCCCTACCCCGGTCGCATCGACCAACGGGACCGCAAGTGACGGTTGCCGGTAGACTTTGCCGTCGGCCATCAACAGCGATCCTTTTGCGCCAAGTTTCACAATTGGCACACGGACCCAGGCCTGCAACTTCTCGAGAGCGTTCATTGCACTTGTCGTGCCAGTAACGGCTTTCGCCTCGCGTTCATTCGGAAAGATGAAATCACATTGACGGATTATCGAGACCAGTTGATTCACCGAGATGTCCGGATTCCATCCAAAGTCTGCTGAGACGGTCACGCCGCGCTCCTTCAGGCTGCGCAGCACAGGCAGCCATTTCGTCGGTCGCCTCAAAGCACAGGCGAGATGTACATGTCGTGCCTGCGCCAGCTTTCGCTGAACCGCCTCGCTCTCCAGCAGGTCTTCCAACCTGACATTTATTGGCTCATTCGTCACCATCATGCGGTCTGTCTTGTATGCGATGCAAACGGTGAGCGCTGTCGGCAGGTCCGTGCGATATTCACATGCCGAGATGTCAAGCTTCTCGTGCTTAATCTGGTCCCAAGTCGGCAGAAAATTGGCATCAGCACCGACCCTTGTTATGATCCCCGTAACTGTTCCGAGCCTGCTAGCCGCAATGGCCGTTGTTGATAGGCCGCCCCCGGGCGCTACCAGAAATGAGTCTGTCTTCGACTCTTCACCAAAGCGGGGCCGTCGACGCAGATGATAAAAGATCATGTCGGAGAAAAATTCTCCGAATACCACCAGATCGAACTTCGATTCCCCGATCGCTCGTATCTTCTTCTTCACGTTTCGCCTCTTCGAATCGTATCAATCGATGGATGGATCATTTATATAACAGTCTCATCTAGCTGATGATTCCCTCTTTACCAGCTTCGGGGCCACAAAAACTTTGTGTATCCCTGCCTTATGTCCAGCTGCAATCGATCGCAGTGCCAATCTCCCGGCCCTCTGCCCAAGTTCGTGTCCGCGAATATCAATGCTACTCAGTGATACTCCTAGCTCACAAAGCAGCGAGTCATTTCCGCATCCGATAAAACGCATTTCTTGAGGGATTTTGACCCCATGGCTGCGTGCCGCATCCATAGCGCCTATCGCCATCACATCGGTATAGGTCATCACACCTTCCGGTCGGCCGCGTCTGGCCAGCAGTCGCACCATCGCATCAGATCCGCGTTTGTACTCACTTTCGCCCGACCCCATGTTGTCTATCATTAGATCCGGCTGCGCTGTCAGGCCGTGATCACTCATGGCCTGGCGATAACCCTTTGAGCGCAGGTCACCCATTGCTGTACGCGGGCCCCGGATATAGGCGATCCGCCTGCATCCGCAGCTAATCAGGTGCTCGCACGCGATTCGTCCTACATCCTCCTCCCGGACTCCGACGAAATTCTGCGTCGTCCCCGACGGCTTGTGGTCGACGAAAATGAGGGGCATTTTTTTGGGCTTCTGCAGCTGCTCGAAAAACGTAGTCGTCTCCTGCGTGGAAATAATCAGCAATGCATCCACTTGCAGCGAGAGAAACACCTCAATTTGGCGCTGCTCAATTTCAACATCATTCTGAGAAGAGCACACGACCAGGCTATAGCCGGCCGCGCTAACTGTTCGATTAATGCCGGCTGCCACGTCTCCTAGATACGTTTTACCCATCGAAGGGAGTATCAGGCCTATTGTCTTGGTCCGGCCCGTCCGCAAACTGCTTGCGCTGATATTCGGAATGTATTTCAACTCTTTGACACGTTGTAGAACACGCGCCTTGGTTGCATCGCTAATATCTGTCTGCCCGCGCAACACCTTCGATATCGTCATCTTTGAAAGATTTAGATCGTCAGCTATATCTTTCAATCGCACTGGCATCCGTCAAGCTCCACGCGGCGGACCGCGACGTACGCATTTTAGCGCATACCAGATTTGACGGCAGATCGTTATGCTAGCGCGCGCATAGATAAGGCATCATTGGTCGTTTTGCCAAAAGCGTGCTTCGTTCGACAACGGTCTACACAAACGGACGGGCTTCAACGAGAACTACGCATAACGCATTTCTCGACCTGGCTGTGCTTTCGCCGGGGATAACCGACGCGCGATCTTGGCAGTCTCGCGAGTTCCTTTAGTGATCGAGCGTAGCCATAGATGGCTAGGTGTGTCACCTTGAGAAACGACGCAGCTTTGCTGCGTTGTAGTCATTGGCATCTATGGATGCACTCATTGGGTGAATTCGGGAGTGATGTCAACGCAGGTGCGAACGAACCTGACAAAACTAAACTACCAAGTCTCCGCGCCATTCTTGGCTTCCAATCATTCCTTAGCAACTTCCGTTCGTGCAACAATCACTCAGAGAAATGGATACGGGACGCTTTCGATTTGGCTTGTTCGAGTTCGACAACACTACCCGTGAGTTACGGCGGGAAGGTATGCTCGTGCGCCTGCAGTTACAACCCGCGCAGGTACTCTCCTGTCTCATCGAGCGTGCTGGGGAAGTGGTTTCCCGGGAGGAACTGTGTGAGGCCGTCTGGGGCACCGAGACCTTTGTTGATTTCGAGCGTGGCCTCAACTTTTGCATTGCGCAGATTCGCTCTGCTCTGGGCGATGATTCGACCATGCCACGGTATGTTCGAACGATTCCCCGGCGGGGATATCAGTTCATTGCTCCTGTCGAACGGATCCCCGAAGCTTCAGAACGAAAAGAAGCGGTCTCTGTGGCGTGGAAGTTCCCGACTAAAGCGGTCGTTGTCTCGTGCGCTCTAGGTCTCCTTGTGGCGGCCGCGTTGAGTGCAGGATATTGGCTACGGTCCAGGCACGCATCAAAGAACCTGCCCGTCATCGCCGTACTCAGATTCGATAATGAAACCGACGATGTCGGGATGACTCGTTTCAGCGATGGCCTCACAGACAGTGTTGTGGAGCAACTCACCTCTCAGAGCCACGAGCGATATGAGGTCATCGGCAATGCGTCAATATTGAGGGTTCCACGTGACCAACGCGACCTGAGTGCAATTTTCTCATCGCTGCATGCCGGATATGTTGTGCTCGGCCAAGTGCAAAGCAACGGCTCACAAACTCGCATCCTGGCACACTTAATCCGACTGCCTGACCAAAAACATCTCCGAGTCGCCCGCATGGATCATTCGCTTGGGGATCCGCTTAATGTCGAGATGGAGACTGCCCACGAGATTGCCGCTGAATTCTCGGAACGGGTGATGAAAGACTCCAGCGGGAAGCCTTAGCCAATAGCTCCAACCCGAAGAATTTATTGATATTTAGCTCCTTACATCTTTCTGGTTGATTGATGTGGTGATTTGGCTTGTTTGGCCACGGCAGTTGGGGCACTCTCATCAGGTACTTGAACCTGAGGATCCCAATGCAAATCATCTCGCCCCGTCGAAACTTCCTGAAGCTCGCGTCAATCGTAGTTCCAGCCACCTTGTTCGGGGTTGAGTCCAAGATGTTTGGACTCGGGCTCCCGGAAGGATCGAATTCCCCGACTGACGTTCCTACGAAGGCCTCTGGCGAGGAGGCGATTCTGCCACTGCACGAGCAGTTTCCTGCGTACCCGCCAACACTCGCACGGGAAGTTGTTTTGGTCTCACACTTCGATCTGAATCGAGTTAAAGAACTAGTCGAGCCGCGTCCTTCCTTGGCGCGCGCCTCCTGGGACTGGGGCTTCGGTGATTGGGAGGATGCGCTTGGCGCCGCGTCTCACACCGGCAACCGCGGGATTGCCGAATATCTGATCTCCAGAGGGGCTCGGCCTTCTCTCTTTTCCTCAGCGATGTTGGGACATCTGGAGGTAGTGAAGGCGATCACTGCAGCGCAACCAGGCGCCCAGCGGATTCGAGGACCGCACGGCATTACACTTCTCGCGCATGCCAAGGTGGGCGGAGAAACAGCACGTCCTGTTTTCGAGTTCTTGCAGTCACTTGGAGACGCCGGGGCAGATCCACTCGTCCCGCTCTCGGACAGCGATGCAGAAAGCATAAAAGGAACTTACGTATTCGGAGCCGACGTTACTGAGCAGATCGAAGTGACGGTCGATCATGGACAGGTGCTCTGGACCCGCAAAGGCAAGGTGGGTCGACCGATCTACCATCTAGGTGACCGCGCCTTCTATCCCGCTGGGGCTCCGGCAGTGCGTATTCGCTTTAATGAAGAGGGCACGCCGACGTTGATGACGATCAACGATCCCGAGGTGGTATTGAAGGCACGGAGAAAACAAGAGTCAAAGTGAGTGTGTTCAACCTGCCTCGCCTCGCAAAAGCCACTTTTCAGAGAGAGGCGAGTCTTCCGGGCCACAGTCGGGATGCTGCATTTTTGGGCATGCCTGAACATTTCAGTTGACGAGAAATCGCCAAGTCACTAATCGAGGGTCGGATTAGTCCTCATAAGTCGGCCAGTGTTTACAAATCCAGTCCACCTGAACATAAAACGGGCTTATCCGGAAGTTGACTTTGAACCTTCCGCAGAGTCGCGTTTGCGGCAAGTTCGAACGAGACACGGGCGTGCGCAGTTGCGGGTGGATGCAGCCCAGTATGAGATGAGCCCTTCGTAGATATTGACATCCTTTGTACACTGGTTTATGCTAGGCATGTTTAGAATAGGCCTATGACGCTCACACGGAAACCAGAACAGCGAGACCTGTTTCGAGGAGCACTGGAGATGATGGTGCTTCAGTCCCTACTGCGTCAGCCCATGCATGGCTACGCACTCGTACAGCACATCAAGCAAAGATCCAACGAGCTTCTTCAGGTCGAAGAAGGCTCTCTCTATCCCGCGTTGCAGCGCCTCTTGAAAGAGGGCCAGGTAAAGGCGGAGTGGGAAATATCCGCCTCCAATCGCAAGGTGCGGACCTACCGGATTACACCCGCAGGAAGGAAGCATCTGGAGCACGAGATATCCAGCTTCGAACGGATGCTCGAAGGAATAACGCTCGTCCTTTCGCCCACGGAGTCTTAGGAGTTGGAGCATGAACTGGTTCAGGCAGCTCTTCATGCGAAACCGGATTTACAGTGACCTCTCGGAAGAGATCGAGCAGCACCTCACCGAAAAAATGGAGGCACTCATGGCCTCCGGCATGAGCCGCCCACAGGCCGAACAAGCCGCCCGGCGTGAATTCGGCAATGTAACTAGAGTCAACGAGTGCGGCCGTGAGATCTGGATGTGGCCCCGCCTCGAGAGCATTTTCGCGGATGTGAACTTCGCTATCCGCAAGCTGCGAAAATCTCCCGGATTCAGCGTCACCGCAATCCTAACGCTCGCCTTGGGCATTGGCGCGAACGTTGTCGTATTCAGCGTGCTCAACGGTCTCATCCTCCGTCCGCTGGATGTACCTCAACCGGAAAACCTCTTTCAAGTCGTCCACGGCAACGGCAAAGCAGGATGGACCTCGCAGTCCTATCGCGACTATCTCGACTACCGCGACCGCGACGCATCCTTCAGCGGACTAATGGCCTACCAGATCCAACGCGTTGGACTCAGTGTAGGAAAATCGAACACCCGAAGCTGGGGCTACGCTGCCTCCGGCAACTACTTCGATGTCCTCGGTCTCAAGCCTGTTCTCGGCCGCTTCTTCCATTCAACCGATGAGCATGGCCCGGCATCCGCGCCTTTCATCGTACTCAGTTACGACTTCTGGCACAGGCAGTTCAACGCCAGCCCTGATGTGCTCGGCCAGACCATTCAGCTCAACCAGCATCCCTTTACTATCATTGGCGTCTCCCCAGAAAGCTTTCATGGCACCGACGACTTTCTCTGGCCCGACTACTGGTTTCCCCTCCTCAACGCTACACAGGTAACCGGAAACGACGACCTGTCCTGGCGGGACCCCTACGCCTTCGACGTTATGGGCAGACTGAAGCCGGGCATCACACCACATCAGGCCACCGACAGCCTCAACGCCCTCGCCACTCAGATGGCCAAAGAAGACAGAAAAGATGACGGCCTCAGCGCCACCGTCATCCAGGCCGGTCCCAACGGAAAAACCGAGAATCCAATGAAGAAGGCGTTGCTCGGTATCATGCTGCTCGCCCTTCTGGTTCTGCTCGCCGCCTGCGTTAACCTTGCCAGCATCTTCGCCGCCCGCGCCGCCGATCGCAGCGGCGAGTTGGCTATCCGCATGGCAATCGGTTCGAGCCGCTGGCATGTCCTCCGCCAGCTCCTCACCGAAGCGGTCCTCATCTCCATCGCCGGCGGAGTCGTTGGAACCTTCTTTGCCTTGCTCCTGCTGCGCGCATTGAGTCACTGGCAGCCCTTCAACGACTTTCCTACCCACTTCCTCATCTCGCCCGACCATCGTGTTTATATCGCTGCCATGGCCTTGTCGATCTTCAGTGGCCTCCTCTTCGGCCTCCTTCCCGGGCGGCAGATATGGAACACGGACGTTCTCCAGACCATCAAGACCGGAACCCTGCAATCGAAGACCTTTCGCGGCTTCGCACTCCGCGACATCCTGCTCGTCGTACAGATCGCCGTTTGCACCCTTCTCGTTACCGCATCCCTGGTCGCTGTGCGAGGCATGAAGCACTCCCTCCAGGTTCCTCTCGGCTTTCAACCCCACAACGTTACCCTCGCACAAGCCGACCTCCGCATGGCCGGATACACCGGCGAACAATCCGTCCCACTGCTCCAACGCATGATCGACGCGGCCTCTACCATCCCCGGCGTCGCCGCCGCCGCCGGCGCGGACTCTGTGCCCTTTCAAGGCGGAGGCGGCTGGTTCGTCTATCGTTGGGGTACCACAGAATTTCTTCCCTCGCACATGGCCTTCGGCGCCGACACTTACCTAATCTCGCCCGATTATCTTCAGACCGCAGGTACGCGTCTGATGGCGGGCCGCGATTTCACCTGGCATGACGACAAAAGCACCCCCGGCGTCGCCATCATCAATGAAACCTTCGCCCACAAACTTTTCGGCGACCAATCGGCTATCGGACAACGTTTCATGCTGTGGGCCGACGCGAAGTATGAGGTGGTCGGCGTCGTCGAGGACGGCAAATACGGCTTGCTCGTCGAAGATCCGCAACCGGCCATGTTCTTTCCGGTGACCCAGGGTCCGGGCGGCCACCTGCCCACCAGGGCGGTTGTCATCGTTCGCTCCCAGCTCCCTCAAGATCAGATAGCCGCCGAACTGCGCAAAGCCGTGACCGGCATCGAACCCAATGTCCCTTACACCATAGCCCCCTGGGATGACGCCATCGACCGCTCCATGATTCCTGCGCGTGCCGCCACGGTCGTCCTCAGCATCATGGGTATGCTAGCCGCCATGCTTGCCGTCACCGGCATCTTTGGCATGGCCTCCTACTCCGTCTCGAAACGCCTGAAAGAACAAGGCATTCGCATCGCGCTCGGCGCGCAACATCTTCAGGTTATGCGTTCCACTCTCGGCAGGCCGGCCATGCTCCTTCTCATCGGCTCCGTCATCGGACTGCTCCTCGGGGTCTTCACCAGCAGTCTGATGTCACACCTTGTCGCCTACGCGACGCCTCGCGATCCGCTGATTCTGGCCGGAGTGCTCCTCACCATGCTGCTTCTGGGTCTTCTCGCCACCTTTATCCCTGCACGCCGTACTCTCGCAATCGACCCAGCGCAGCTATTGCGAGAATAGGTGCAACACGTCCTCGCTGCAAGCGCGCTAAGTTTGGCGGGAACTACACCGGTCGCGCCCGCGATTGGAAATGCGATCTTTGCCGCCTCGGGTGCACGTGTCCGTCACTTGCCAATCCGGCCCCAAGCCGTGCTGGAACCTCCGGCGCAACGGAGATGAGCCTTGGGAGCGATTTTCGGTGGTTTCATGCTGCGTTTCGGCCATGGGTCGCCTTTGTAACCTTCGAATCGATTTCGTGATCAAATCATGAGAAGGGTTGATGGAGAATGTCGAATTACACAAAGGATCGCGAAGCGATTGCACGTCTAACGCCTGAGCAATTTCACGTCACCCAGGAAAGCGGAACCGAGCGGCCCTTTGAAAACGAATTTTGGGATCACGAGGAACCCGGAATCTATGTACATGTGGTTTCTGGGGAGCCGCTCTTCTCTTCACTCGACAAATTTGACAGCCACTGCGGATGGCCGAGCTTCACCAAACATTGGAGAGCGACCATGTCGAGGAGTTCAGCGACCGCACCCACGGCATGGCTCGCACCGAGGTGCGTTCAGCCCATGGGGATAGCCATCTGGGGCATGTCTTCGACGATGGGCCCAGTGATAAAGGCGGCCTTCGTTACTGCATAAACTCCGCTTCGCTGCGTCTTATCCCTCTCGACGAACTCGAAAGCGAGGGCTATGGCGAATACGCAAAGTTGTTTGAGAAGGAGCACGATTAGCTATGAGCCAAGAGACTGCAATTCTCGCTGGCGGATGTTTCTGGGGCATGCAGGACCTTCTGCGTCGCTATCCCGGGGTTATTTCCACTCGCGTAGGCTATACCGGCGGTGATGTCCCCAACGCCACCTACCGAAATCATGGTAACCATGCAGAAGCGATAGAAATCCTCTTCGATTCAGCGAAGCTGAGCTATCGGAAGATTCTTGAGTCTTTCTATCAAATTCACGACCCGACTACTCGCAATCGTCAAGGCAATGACATCGGCACCAGCTACCGCTCGGCTATCTTCTATACCTCGGAAGAACAGAAGCGGATTGCCGAGGACACCATCGCCGACGTCAATGCCTCGGGGCTTTGGCCGGGTAAAGTCGCAACCGAGGTTGTGCCAGCGGGCCCATTTTGGGAGGCCGAGCCAGAACATCAGGACTACCTCGAGCGTGTCCCGAACGGATATACCTGCCACTTCATTCGCCCCAATTGGGTCCTTCCCCATCGTGCTGCCTGAAGTCTAAGGCAAAGCAGACGGATCACCTTGCACGGGTATCGATTTTCTTTAGCACTCCGTTTCTAATCAGGTCGTTGACAGATTCCCCTAATCCCGAGTGGTTGGGATATCCCAACCACTCGGTCTATTTTAGGGAGCCCCCACAATTTGGGCATTTAGTTAAGGAGTATTTGGGGTGAATTCCTTGAATGCACATTAGGAGCTCCTCGTCCGTCATTTCCTCTGGTTTCGGGTCTACGTCCGACCCGTTCCGAGAATTTAGTACCTGTTCTGCGAACATCTCCTTTGCTTCCCGCTTCCAATCGTCCACCTGACGTACTGCAGGAAGATTTCCCGAGAGGGCCTTGTTCACTACCTGTCTCCTGATTCCCGTATCCTTCGTGATAACTTTCCGCTTTCCGTTCTCATGGATGATCACTTTTGCGTTAAGTTCCTTCTTCAACTCCGAGGCGAAATCCGATGGCTTCTTCGGTCGCCCCGAGGGATTTCCTGATATCCCCTTTTTGAACCGACCGCTTTTAGGGGGCTTGCCGTAGCCGATTTCATAGTCGTCAAGCTCGTCACCATTGCTCATATTTTCCTCTACCTTTCCGTCTCTGAAGTTGATGTACTCTGACTCATCTTGGAGGTTCTTCTAGCCCCAAAGCTCTCTCCCGACTCAACGTGAATAGCTTCGCGTTTCGTGCGG
>Ga0210388_10000902_pt1 | contig 23561 bp, 16 predicted proteins | sample IncBWC19OmetaG_FD_155485 | JGI IMG/M metagenome (GOLD analysis project Ga0210388, IMG submission 155485) | Forest soil microbial communities from Barre Woods Harvard Forest LTER site, Petersham, Massachusetts, United States - Inc-BW-C-19-O ...
TGTTAACGCCTTCGAAAATAGACATCAACGCCGGCACCTGGTCGAATAAATATTCTTTGTTTCCCAAAAGAGCGGTGGTCAGAAAGTCCACCTGAAAGAAGCGCTCCACCGGGGGCGATTGAACGCTGACCGCCTTCAGGCGTGCGCGCTCGACGATCGACATCTTCGTGCCCCAATATGCGCCCCAGCTCACGCCATGCATTGCGATGCGCGTTTTATCTACTTCCGGGCGTGTCTGGAGATAGTCGAGTACGCGCGATAGCATGCGGTCGGCGGTAGGGCTTGCCTTGATAGGAGCCTGGCCGGTACCCGGACCATCCACAGCCAAAAAGCCGATGCCGTAGGGAAGTATCGCGGAGAAACTCTCAGACAAGTCTTCTTTGCGGCTATCCAAACCGTTGACTGCGAGCACCAGAGGCACTGGCCCGTTTGCATTCTTTGGCAAGCGCATGTAACCGACGATTTCAGAGCCTTCAAATGGGATATGAACGACTTCCATGGGCGGATCCCAGAATTTAGCGTGGGCCTGAAATGCTTCGAGAGCTTTGGCATAGGCGCGCTGTTTTCCGGGAGAGGAAGGGACCGGCCAGCGTCCGAAGGAATAGACACGCCAAGCTCTGATGAAGTCGGCGTTAGCCTTTGCGGGATCCGACGATTCGAGCGATTTCCCTTCGGCCATGTAGCGATCGCCCACGGCGATGAAAGCCGCCGCCCATTCGTCTTTATCGCGGGTCTTGATCGAAGCGAATGCTTCACGAAGGTCAGCGGGATCTTGCCCGATCACCGGGTACATTCCATTTTCTGCGCGAGTCAGCGCTTCGGCTTTTATTTCGTCGAGGGTTCTTTCGCGGCGCTCCTGAGCAGAGGCGATGTTCGAGCCGAACGCAAAAGCCATAATCGCTAACGCAAATAAACAAAAACGGAAATGGAGAAGAGTTGGATCAATCATGACGTTCCTTTGACTTTGTATTTCTCGACCTAGCGGTATCGATCCTTACTTCTGACGACACGCGCGGTTTGTTGCGTGAGAGCACGAGGTTTAGATTACCGAATCTTTCGCTTCGCGAATTTCAATCATTAGGTCACAGCGGGAAAGAGGCCGAAACGACATCCGGCCTCTGCGGTTCGCAAATTACAAAACAGTTTAGAACAGAAGCTTCAACCCTAATTGAATCGCGCGCGCTCCTCCCGAGCCCAGCACCGGGTTGGAAGCTGCGACGTCGGGAGTTGCGCATGCGCATCCGAATCCCGGGCCGAGGACGGAAGGATCGTTCATACCGAAGCCATTCTGGCCGCCGAAAGGATTAGCGAAGTTTGGATGGTTCAAGACGTTAAAGAATTCGGCGCGGAACTGGGCGCCAAATCTTTCGCCAAACTTCCAATTCTTGGCCACAGAGAAGTCCCAGTTGCGGAAGCCCAAATCGCGGAAAGTATTGCGACCCATGGTTCCGAAGGTTCCGAGCGCTGGAGGAATCATCGCAGAGTTTCCTATGGCATAGCAGCCAAACATGCCAAGCGAAGTTTGCAGGGCCGGAGTGTTGGCAGCGTTGTTACACACAGCCGGTGTGCTTCCGGGCGCAAAGTAAGGTATTCCCACCGTATTTGGCTTGAAATCGCTTGGATTGCCCACGAAATCCCAACGATCGACACCTTCGCTAAACCCGCTAATGTTGTCGCTAGTATCCATCGGTCCCCAAGGCTGTGCGCTGTAAAGACTCACAATGGAAATGAGCTGCCATCCCTTCAGGAGCTGGCCGGGAAATTCTCTTCCCGGGATGCTGTAGGTGAAGGAAAGTGTGAAGCGATGTCGAATGTCGTAATCGCTGCTGGCATATTCGCGACCGACGTGCGTGGAGTCCTGCGGGAGGCCCAGGCCTGCGCCGAAGTCCCAATTGGCACCCACATCATCGAGAGCGTGGGAATACGTGTAACCGGCTGTTGCAATCAAGCCATGAAAATTCCTGGCTGTTAAGGTCGCTTGGAGGCCGTTGTAGTTCGATCGGTAGATGTTGGACATTTGATAAACGTTGGCGAGGTACGGAAATGTAGCGTTGAATTCCCCAAACTGGTTGATATCGCGAATTCCCATCAGGTTTGAGCCGTGATCTCCAACATAGGCAACTTCCCCGGAAAGGGTATTCGTAAAGGCGTGCTGAACGTTAAGAGTCCAAGTTGTCACGTAAGGAGTTGTAAGATTGCGATTCACGCCGAAAATAGAACAAGGCTGTGCGGTGGAACAATTTATTTCGGGAATCGCGAACGGTGGAGTGACGCCGCCCACGCCCCAACTGTCCCAGGGAGTCGGCGGGGCCGGGATATTTTGAACACCGGATGTGATTTTTCCCGTCCCTTGCACTCCGTTGAGAAGTCCACCGGTTGGAATGGTGCCGAGACCAAAGACGTTGTTGAAAGCCAAGAACGCTTCCCAGTTTACGGTCTCATAAGTGATACCCGCGCCGGCGCGAATCACGGTTCTGCCGTTGCCAAACGGATCCCAGGCCAAGCCCACACGGGGAGCAAAGTTCGAATGGTCGCCGTTATACGGTGAACTTATCTGCTGGCCAACCTGGAGTAGTCCCTGCGTCGGACTGAAATTGCCGAGAAGATTGTCGTCTTCTTTTATGACTCCGTTGTATTCGTATCGCAGGCCGAGATTCACTGTGAGATTGTGCCGGATGCGCCAATCGTCCTGAATAAACGCGGCCTCGGAGAAATTGTGAATGTGTCGAATAGGAGTTTCTCCTACAAGCGCATGTGTGGGGAAGGGAAATCCTCCGCTGGGGTCACCGGCAAAGAAGTCTTCAAGAGTGGTGCTGGTGCCGAAAGCGGCGCCGCCCCCGCCAGAGAAGAGAATGTAGCCTTTGCCGTCACCGAACGCGCCACCGCTAAAGCTGTCGCGGTGGAACTCACCGCCGAATTTGAGCGCGTGTTTTCCGAAGGTATAAGAAATATGGTCGATCACTTGGTATCTCTGGTCAGGTCCCTGAATCTTGGGCCATTTGAATCCACCCAGCGTCTCGAAGAGGCCGCCGAAGGGGTGAATCTTAATTCGCGGCAAACCGCCGTAAAGAGGGTTGGTTACGCCGTCGTTGATACCCAGGCTGGCAGCGGATTGGCCGTGGTCAGCGGAAAATGTAGGCTGATAAAGGCGGTTGTACCCAAATCTCAGTTCGTTGGCCCAACGGGAACTGGGCGTCCAGGTCCAACTGGTGCCGAAGACCTGTGCGCGCGTGTGAATCAGAGTGAGCCATCGCGATTGGAGTTGGAGAGCGTCGTCAACGGTCCCATTATTATTTCCGTAAAAATACGTGCCGCTTAAAGTGTTGCGGTCGTTAATGCGGTAATCGACCTTTCCAATCGCGTTGTCGGCGCTAACGACGTTCGGGAAGCCGGTTACAAAGCTCGTTGATGGGGCGTTGTTGAGCGGAAACCCTGTACCATTGCACGTAACCGGCGGCCCCAGTGTGCAACCAGCTACGTGTAGGCTAACCGCGCTGGGTGTAATACCGGCAGCCTGAAGGTCGGCGATGGCATCGGGGATACTATTGGCGCAGTCGCCCGTAGCGATGAAGGTGCAAGTTGCTTGCCCTGGCGGGGGAGTCGGCAAAGAAACCATTGATGGCGTCTGAATCGAGAAAGAATTTCCGACGGTGTAGCGTTGTCCTTCGTAGCCGCCGAAGAAAAAGAGTTTGTCCTTTATGATCGGGCCACCGATGGTAGTGCCGAACTGTTCCAACTGAGTGGGAGTCTTTGGAGTACCCACGTCATTGAACCAGTTCCGCGCATCGAGCGCGGTGTCTCGACCAAACGCATAACCGTCGCCATGGAATTCGTTGGTGCCAGACTTAATAGCGAGGTTCACGATAGCGCCGGGCTTCCATCCATATTCGGCCGGCGGGTTTTCGATGACGTTGAATTCCTGAATGGCGTCGATTGGCAGGATTGTCGCGGAGTCGCCTGCAATGCCGGCTCCATTAATAATGCTCTGACCGGAAAAAGGCTCGCTATTGTAATAACCGTCGATTAAATAAGCGTTATCTTCCGCACGCAGCCCATTGGTGCTAGTGGTGGAAAATCCGCCGCCCGGATAACGGACTATGCCGGGGCGAAGCTGAAGCAAGTTTTCATAATTGCGTCCATTGAGCGGCAGGTCGTTGATTTCTTCGTTGCTAAGTGTTCCGCCCAGAGTGGCGTTGGTCAGGTTGATAAGAGGAACCTGTTCGGTAACGGTGACTGTCTCACTCGCGTCGCCGGTCTCCAGCACAATGTCAATGCGAAGGTCAGTGGCCACTTCCAATTGCACGCTGGTGCGCACGTACGACTTGAATCCTTTGGCCTGCGCAGTAATTTTGTAAATGCCAGGCAGCAGATCGGGAGCAACGAATTCTCCCGCATCGTCCGTCACGACTGTTCGTGACAAATCTCGTTGGACGTCTGTGATAACGACAGAGACGCCGACCATCACGGCGTCACTCTTGTCGTGCACGCTGCCGAGAATGCGGCTGGTGTAGCTCTGCGAAAATAGCGGAACGGACAGAACAAGTACGGCGAGAGCGACAAGGAAACCCCGAATCCCTGCCGAAAATTTCAGACGTGATCGCACGTTTGCCTTAGCCGCAGAAGAACGCATTCGAAACCTCCTCAATATCGGTACTTGGGTAAGTAATTCGTATGGTACGGCGACTCTACCACTGGATGGTTGGCGCGTGTCAAGGGAATTTCCGTCATGATGATTGCTATGACTTATCATTGGCTTACGCCCAAAGTGGGAGCTTGACATCAGAGAGACGTGTCGTGGTATGTTGGTCCTACCACAGAACCTTTTTCTTGTGGTTGCCTTCCAGGCTGGGCTCGCCGCATATCTAACTTCCGGCGTTAGCTTCGAAGGCGGGGCGCAAAACACAAGCTAGCATGTAAATTGGGCGATGCAATCTCCCAAGCTGGAGATTTCTTTGTACAAAGTTATTCAAACATCCCGGCTTTACGAGCAGATCGTGCAGCAAATCGAGGCGTCCATTCTGAAGGGTGCCATGAAGCCGGGCGATCAGCTGCCTGCTGAACGCGATTTGGCGGAGCAGTTTGGCGTCAGCCGCACCGCGGTTCGCGAGGCGGTTAAGGCGCTTCGCGAGAAGGGGTTGGTGGAAGCCCATCATGGGCGAGGGACATTTATCACAGACGGAACTTCCCAGGCTGTTCGCCAGTCACTCGACCTGATGATCAAAATAGGGCAGACGGACGGCTCAACTCATCTCGCGGAAGTAAGGGAGATTCTGGAGCCGGAAATCGCTGCACTCGCCGCCACGCGCATTGAGGAGCAACATCTCGCCATGATGCGAGAAGCTATTGATGTGATGGACGGCACGCGCAAAGACGATGCGGAGGCCTTCATCGACGGTGATCTTGATTTTCATCTGGCTTTGGCGGAAGCGGCAGCGAATCCGCTAATTCTTTCGCTGCTCGATTCCATCGTCGGGCTGTTGCGCGAACAGCGTTTGAAGACTTTTTATGTGAAGGGCGGCCCGGAACGTGGGCAGCAGCACCATCGCCGGATTTTGGAGGCTGTCGAAGGCCATGATGCGGAGCGGGCGCGCGTGGCGATGCGTGCCCACCTGCGGCAAGTTCGCGAGGACTCGTCAGCTCGTTCCAAGAGCGCTAGATAGTTCGGAGGCTTTGACAGATGGCAAATCTCGGATTCGTGGGCCTGGGCGTTATGGGCAGCCAGATGGTGAATCGGCTGATCGACAAGGGCCACACCGTAACCGGTTATAACCGCACGCGCGCAAAAGCAGAATGGCTGATCAAGAAGGGAATGCGCTGGGCTGATTCGCCGCGGGCGGTTGCGCAGTCTGTGGACGTTGTGTTCACGATGGTAACGAACGCAATCGCGCTGACCACAATTACTGAAGGACCAGATGGTCTGCTGGCGGGATTCAGCGCTGGGAAAGTACTGGTTGATATGAGCACAGTGAGCCCCGCTGTGAGCCGCGCACTGGCAGCCAAGATTCGCGAGAAGGGCGCTGACATGGTGGACTCACCCGTGTCGGGCAGCGTGATTACTCTTCAAGAGGGAAAGTTGTCGGTGATGGTGGGAGGGCGGCGCGAGACGTTCGAGCGCGTCAAGCCGCTGCTGCTGGATATCGGGCCGAAGGTTACGCATGTGGGAGACAACGGTCTGGCGCTATCGATGAAGATTGCCACGAACTTGAGCCTTGCCGTTCAAATGCTGGCGTTTTGCGAAGGCGTTTTGCTAGCGGAGAAAAGCGGTATCGCACGCGAGGTTGCCGTGGACGTTCTAACCCACAGCGCTGTGGCTTCGCCGATGATTCAGTATCGCGGGCCGTTTGTGTTGCAGCAGCCGCCAGAGGCGTGGTTCGACGTGAACATGATGCAGAAAGATATGTTGCTCGCGATGGAATTGGGGCGGCAGCTGAACGTGCCGTTGCCAACGACGGCGGTGAGCAATGAATTTTTGACGGCGGCGCGCGGGATGGGTTGGGAGAAGAAAGATTTTGCGGTTGTGTTCGATGTGCTGGCGCGGATGTCGGGAGTCGCGAAATGAGCACCGTAACCGGCCAACCGAAACCGAAAGCTAAGATTAAGGGAGATGCCGACTCAGAGAAATGGGTGCGGATGTACCGGCAGATGCTGGCTATTCGTTTGTTCGAGGAGCAGGTGAATGAGCTTTACACGCGGGCGTTGATGCCGGGACTCGCGCACTTGTACGTTGGCGAAGAGGCTGTGGCTGTGGGAATTTGCGAAGCGCTGCGGAATGACGATTACATTACGAGTACGCATCGCGGGCACGGGCACTGCCTGGCGAAAGGCGCATCGCCGGACCGAATGTTTGCGGAACTCCTCGGTAAGGAAGCTGGTTACTGCAAGGGAAAAGGCGGGTCGATGCACATCGCCGATCCTGGGACGGGCAATCTTGGTGCGAACGCTATCGTAGCGGGCAGTGTGGGGATTGCGACGGGCGCGGCGTTTTCCGCGAAATATCTGGGCACCTCCCAAGTAGCGGTGTGCTTCTTCGGTGAAGGAGCCCTGGGGCAGGGAGTTCTTTACGAAGAGATGAACATGGCCCAGCTGTGGAAGCTGCCGGTGATTTATGTTTGCGAGAACAATTCGTACACGGAGTACACCCACTGTTCGGAGACCACCGCGGGCGAGATGACTGCGCGGGCGACGGCGTTTGGGGTACATGCTGAGACTGTTGACGGGCAGGATGTCCGGGCCGTGTATGAGGTGGCTGCGAAATTAGTGGAAAGCGCGCGGCGTGGAGACGGGCCGGCCTTTCTTTTGTGTAATACCTACCGGCACCACGGCCATCATGTTGGCGACATCAACCGCGAATATTATCGTTCGAAGCAAGAAGAGCGTACGTGGGCGACTGAGCGGGATCCGATCCAAAAAATTTCCGAATGGCTGGTTGGCAATAAGCTTGCTGACGCGGCACAGCTCGCCGAAATACATTCAGAGATAAAGGCCGAGATGCAGAAAGCGGTGGAGTTTGCCATCGCGGCGCCGTATCCGAGCGTCGATAAAGCGAGCGAAGACGTGTATGCCTGAGACAAAAGCCCGCGAAATTACGTTTGCCGAAGCTGTGAGAGAAGCGCTGGCCGAAGAAATGCGCCGCGACTCGCGCGTCTTCATTTTGGGCGAAGATGTGGCTGAGGCGGGGACGCCGTTCAAGGTTCTTTCCGGGCTGGTAGAAGAATTCGGGACGAAGCGTGTGGTTGATACTCCGATTTCCGAAGCTGGCTTCACCGGCCTCGCTGTTGGCGCCGCGATGACCGGGCTGCGTCCCGTGGTTGACATTATGTTTGGCGACTTCATCACGCTCACAATGGACCAGATGGCGAACCAGGCGGCGAAGGTTCACTATATGTCAGGCGGGAAATGGCGCGTGCCGATGGTGATGCGCACAACTCTAGGCGCCGCGCGCAGGTCGGCGGCGCAACATTCGCAATCGCTTCACGCGTGGTTCAGCCACGTGCCGGGATTAAAAGTGGTGTTGCCTTCAACGCCGTACGACGCCAAGGGGCTTTTGAAGACTGCGATTCGCGACGAAAATCCGGTCGTGTTTTTCGAAGACAAAATGATGTTCAAGATGAAAGGCCCGGTGCCGGCAGAGGAATACACGATTCCGCTCGGCGTCGCGGACGTAAAGCGCCAGGGTGACGACATAACTCTGGTTGCTACCAGCAGCATGGTTCAAGTGGCGCTCGGCGCGGCTGGGCTGCTTGAAGAAATTGGTGTGAGCGCCGAGGTGATCGATCCGCGGACTACCTGGCCGCTGGACGAAAAAACTCTAATCGAATCGGTGAAGAAAACCTCGCGCGCCATCGTGATCGATGAGGGCTACGGGCGCTATGGCGTCACCGCGGAGATTGCGGCGGTAATCGCGGAAGGCGCTTTTCATTATTTGGATGCGCCGGTGAAACGCATGGGAGCGATGCACGTTCCGATTCCGTTTTCTCCGCCTTTGGAAGACGTAACCGTGCCAACCGAGCGGTCGGTCTTCGAAGTGGCGCGTGGTTTGTGCAATCGATCCTGAGAACCGAAAAATAAGAATTTAAGACACCGGAATTCAGATGGGAAAGAGGAGGTCTGCCGTGGCACTGCCGACTTATGGAACGATGGCGGTTGATTGGGAACAGCGAATCGATTTCGATAGATTGCGCCGTGAACGTCTTGCGCGCGCTCAAGCTCTTCTCGCAAAGTCTGAGATGGGAGCGCTCCTCTGTTTCGACATGAACAATGTGCGTTATATCACCTCTACGCACATCGGCAGTTGGGCGCAAGACAAAATCAGCCGGTTCACGCTTTTGCCTCAGAACGACGAACCGATTCTCTGGGATTTCGGTTCTGCGGCCCGCCATCATCAACTTCACTGTCCCTGGTTAGGCGAACGTTCCCGGGCGGGAATCTCTCTCTTGCGTGGCGCCATGTCGCCCGAGATGGGGCGGGCGGAAGACGTCGCAAAAAAAATCCGGATCGAACTTGAAAAGCGTGGGCTGCACAAGGAACCGCTCGGGATCGACGTCGTCGAGCCGCCCGTTCTTTTTGCGTTGCAGCGCGAGGGCATCACCGTGGTTGACGGACAGCAGCTCATGTCCGATGCGCGCGTAATCAAAACGAAAGACGAAATCGCTTTGCTGAACACTTCGGCGATGATGGTGGACGCCGCTTACGACGAACTGTACCGGGCCATGAAACCGGGCATGAGTGAGAATCAGGCGGTCGGCCTGGTGAGTAAGGTTCTCTACGATCTCGGCTCGGAATACGTTGAGGCCGTGAATGCAATTTCCGGCGAACGCTGCAATCCTCACCCGCACGTTTTTTCCGACCGCATTCTCCGGCCCGGCGATCCGGTTTACTACGACATTTTGCATTCCTACATGGGTTACCGCACGTGTTACTACCGGTGCTTCACCGTCGGGTACGCGTCGCATGCGATGATCGATGCCTACAAGCGCTGCCGCGAATATCTGGACGCCGCAATATCGCTGGTGCGTCCGGGTCGCACCACGGGCGAAATCGCGGCGCTGTGGCCCAAGGCGCAGGAGTTTGGTTTCCCCAACGAGGAAGCTGCATTCGCTTTGCAATATGGACATGGCATTGGATTGGCAATTTGGGAAAAGCCTGTGATTAGCCGGCTGGTTTCGCTGGATCATCCGTACGAGATCAAGCCCGGAATGGTTTTCGCGCTCGAAACATTTTGGCCTTCGACGGACGGCTGGAGCGCGGCGCGAATCGAAGAGGAAATCGTTGTAACTGAAACCGGACATGAAGTGATCACGCGATTCCCCGCGGAAGAATTGCTCGTCGCGGGCGCGCACTATTTCACAGTGAATGGACCGCTGGCCACTGCGCGCGAAACAGAAGCGGCGCCCAGCCAGCGCGTAGTCGATATGGTGGAAGCCAGCGCGAAGACGGAACGAGTGGGAGTTACTGACTGAGGTTTCTGCTCGCCTCTTTCTGCCCCAATGGCCATCAGCGTTGTAATGCCCGCCCTGGAACTGACTCAAGAAACCGGCAAACTTGTCGCTTGGCGAAAGAGCGAAGGCGAACCTGTTGCTAAGGGCGAAGTGCTGCTGGAAGTGGAAACCGACAAGGCCGTCGTTGAAATTGAAGCCGCCGCGGACGGCATCCTGGCTGGCGTAAAAGCTGTTGCCGGCGACGTGATAGCGGTAGGCAAAACAATTGCCTGGATTATTTCTCCGGGCGAAGCTCTTCCGAAAGAGGAGGCTTCGCGTGACTCGGCAAACCCGATAACAGCCGCGCGAACGCAGCCTAGTCGCTCCGCTCCCGCTCCTTCTGAACCACAGTCCGGCAGCGCAAAAATCTCACCGAAAGCGCGGCGCCTCGCGCGCGAACACAATCTCGATTTGGCGCGCGTGCGTGGAACCGGTGCAGACGGCGAAATCCTTGCGTCAGACATTCTTGCTTTAGCGGAGTCCATTTCAAAGGACGGGCCTACCGCGGCCGAACTTAAGCCATTGAGTGCGGTGGCACGTTTGATGGCGGAGCGAACCACACAGAGCTGGACCACGGTCCCGCATTTTTTTGTCCTTCGCGAAATCGATGCAGCTCCGCTGGTCGAAGCTCTTGAGAAATTCAGGGCGGAGGCGGACAAAGCCGCTGGCGTTCGCGTTACACATACCGACTTGCTGGTTGCGCTTGTCGCCCGAGTGCTTCTGCGGCATCCGCAAATAAACTCCAGTTGGGCGGGGGGAATTCGCCACAACAAAGACGTTAATATCGCGCTGGCGATGGCCGTTGACGACGGAGTCGTTACGGGCGTGATTCAGAATGCAGACAAGCTGGAGCTAAGCAAAATTGCCGCTCAGCGCAAGGGGCTAGCTGAGCGGGCCAAGGCGGGCCAGTTGCGTCCCGCAGACATTGCGGGCGCAACCTTCACAATCAGCAATCTTGGGATGTATCAAGTGGACGCATTCACAGCCATCATCGTTCCGCCGCAAGCCGCAATTCTCGCTGTCGGAAGCATTGCCGATCGTGTCGTGGCTGTCGCGGGCCAGCCTGCCATTCGGCCAATGATGAGCTTGACGTTATCGTCCGACCACCGCGTCATTGATGGCGCCCGAGCCGCGCAATTCTTAAACGACCTGGCCGAAGCGATTCACGAGCCGCAGAAGCACATCCGCTAATTAGTTCCGAAAAATAACGAAGATTAGAGACGCAGGATCACGCTGACTGCTGAACTTCGCGCAGCCGCCGCTCGAGATATCGCCGCTCGCTGTCATTGGTGACCAGCGCGAGCGCCCGCAGATAGCTCTTTGCCGCTTCGTCATTTGACCCGGCGCGGCGCAACAGGTCAGCGCGTGCCGCGTGCAGCAGGTGATAGTCGTCGAGATCGTTCGTTGCGGCTAATGCATCAATCAAGGTAAGCCCGGCGCGCGGGCCATCGGCCATTGCAACTGCGACTGCGCGATTCAGCGACACGATGGGAGAGGGCTGCACGCGCTCCAGACGATCGTACAGTTTGACGATCTCGCGCCAGTCCGTATCTTCCGCGCGCGCGCCACGGCAATGCATGGCGGCAATTCCCGCCTGGAGGGCGAAAGGCCCCGGTGTCGCGCGCAGCGCCTCGTCTGCCAGTGGCAACGCTTCAGCAATTTGCTTCTTGTTCCAACGGCTGCGGTCTTGCTCCTCCATGACGACGAGATCGCCGGCAGCATCGAGGCGAGCATCGCGTCGCGCGTCATGAAGCAGCATGAGCGCAACCAACGCTTTTGCTTCGGTGGCCGGCTGAGGCTCCATCAACGCCACAATAAGGCGCCCCAGCCGAATTGCTTCAGCGCTGAGGTCGGTCCTAATCAGAGAATCGCCGCGAGTGGCTAGATAGCCTTCGTTGAACACTAGATAGATTACGGTGAGGACCGCGTCGAGTCTGGCGGCTACGTCATTGGCCTCCGGTACGACGTAGGGAATTCCTGCGTCGCGGATTTTTCGCTTCGCGCGAACCAACCGCTGCGCCATGGTCGTCGGTGATGCCAGGAACGCGCGGGCGATCTCATCGGTTTCGAGGCCACAGAGCGTGCGGAGCGTCAGCGCGACTTGTGCTTCCGGGGCGAGTGCCGGGTGGCAGCAGGTGAAAATCAGGCGGAGACGCTCGTCAGGAATTTCGTTTGTGTCGTAGTCCGGCTCTTCGCTGGCGCGCACGAAGCCGGAATTAGAGTAGGACTCGAGCTTTTCGGCATATCGCCCTTGGCGGCGAATTCGGTCAATGGCCTTGTGCTTGGCTGTTTGTATAATCCAAGCTCGAGGGAATTCAGGGACGCCGGAGGCCGGCCATTGGTCCACGGCAGCGGTGAATGCCTCCTGGGCGCATTCTTCAGCCAGGTCGAAGTCGCCGACCAGCCCAATCAGCGTCGCCACGATCCGGCCCCAATCGGACCGGTAAACTGTTTCCACGGCAGCGGTTGCGCTAGCGAGCATGACCTATTGTAGAGATTTTTGGGCTGAACTGTCGATTCAGGGCTTCACCGTTCGACTTACAATAGACAGGTACAACTAATAGAGAGGTGCAGCCATGAAATACATGCTGCTAATTTATCTTGATGAGAACGTGATGAGTCCCAGCGAGCGAGAGCAGTGTTACGCCGAATCTGCCCAGGTTGCCCAAAAGCTCTCGGCCAGCGGACAATATCTGGATGCGGCTCCGCTACATCCCACGTCGACAGCCACTAGCGTACGCGTGCGCGAAGGAAAACAGCTCATTACCGACGGGCCTTTTGCAGAAACACGTGAACAGCTCGGCGGCTACTACCTCATCGACGCTAAGAATCTTGATGAAGCGATTGGCATCGCTGCGAAGATCCCGGGAGGAAAATGGGGAACGGTTGAAATCCGCCCAGTAATGGAGATTCAAGGGTTACCGGCGGATTAGCAGAGTAGAATGTCGATTTAGGTCACTTGGTTCGACGGATAGGCGGTTCAAATCGAGTTTTGAGGCGACTAAAAAACACACAAAAAAAGGAGCATCAAATGGATACGAAGCCTACGTACGAGCAAGGGAAACTTCAGCTCGAGATGTACGATCTGCGACGTGAGCCAAAATTGAGGCAGGCGCGCGAGTGGTTTTTCAAGAATTATTTCGTCGAGAACATGGACGACTTCAAGAAGGTGGCGCCGATGGGAACGGAGCAAGGGGCATTCGCAATGATGGTGCTCACCTATTGGGACCAGGCGTGTGCGTATCTGAATTACGGTCTACTCCACGAAGATCTTTTCTTTGAAACCAGCGGGGAGTTTTTCGGGGTCTGGGAGCGCGTGAAACCCATCATTCCGCAGATTCGCCAAATGTTTCAAAACAAGGATTTCCTGGGGAACTTGGAAAAGGCGACCCAGCGATTTGAAGCGTGGAGCGAAAAACGGAATCCCGGAGGTATCGCCCACATGCGGCAATTCATGAAGCAGATGCGCGAGCAGATGACAGCGGCGGCCAAAGCGTGATTCGGAAGTTAGACAATTAAGCGACGTAAGTGCGGCGGATTCATTAACCGTGGATTCCGCCGCCCTCTCTTACTTGAATGAGTGCATGCGGTCGACGTTTGTTCCTGCGCTACTGGCGAATTTCGATCAGGAACAATGATTTGGGCGGCAGCGTCAGCGTGATGGTCCCATTCTCGATTTTCTCGACGCGCGCCGGCGGCAACTCCGCGGCCTTTCTCAGTTCGGCAAACTGACGGGCAGTTGGAGACAGTGGTTCTCCCATTGCGTGATAGGCGGGTAGCGGGGAACCGTGCTCGGAGTCAATTTCGGTAATTTGCGCTCGGCGGTCTGATTTCAGCTGTTTTAGATGGATCGTCATATTTACAGTTCGTCCAGGATCGTCCGGCAGCGAAAAATTCCAGACGGCTAGGACGAGAGAACCATCCGAACGCCGCGTAACAAGCATTGAATCAGACGCTACATCTATTCGCTGATCACCCAGGTTGTGCAGCATTTTGAAAGCATTAAAGATCGGCTTCGGAACGCCGCCTTCCGCCAACAAACCGTATCCACCGTAAAACGGCTGCTTGATCACGCCCTGTTCTTCAAATACATCTGAAAATGCCCAGTAACTCATGATGTAGGTAAGGCCATCGCACTGGCGAATCGTGTCACCGAGCCAGGGACCCATGAATGCGGAATCCTCGATGTTTGGATTTGTGTTATACACCGCGTTAAATTCAGACCAGATGAGCGGCAGGTCGGGCTTGGCGGAAGATTTGATTTGGTTGTGAACTTTGTCTACCGCGCTGCAGATCATTTTATTTAGAGGGATCGGCTCGACGGTGTGAAATACGTCTTGAGAGGTGTCATTGCCGTATACGTGCGTGGAGACGAAATCGACGGGGATCTGATTCTCGACGCAATGACGAATGAAGCGATCAACCCACGCGGCTTGCGCTGTTGCTGGACCGCCTACACGCAGGCGAGGGCTTACATTCTTCAACGCGACGGCAGTGACATCGTACAGTTGGTAGTAAGTGGCTTCTTTGGGATCGCCGGCCCAGAAATCTATATTGGGTTCGTTCCACAGCTCGAAATACCACTGGGAAACTTCGTCGATTCCGTAGCGGTCGATCAGATGTTTTGCGAATGCTGAAATCATCGCAGCCCAACGGTCGTAATCTTTCGGCGGCGACACATTTTGCTTGTACCAGAAGGAATGAACTGCGTCGGCCGATGCGAGTTTCTTGGGCATAAAACTTAATTCGACAAACGGCCGCACGTGGTTCTGCAGCAGACCGTCGTAAATCTGGTCAACGTAGGAAAAGTTGTAAACAGGGTTGCCGGCGGCGTCTTCGTCGTACAGCCCTATTTCATCATGGAAAATGGCGTGAAAACGAACGTATTGAAAATCGGTGACGGATTTCACTTCGCGCAAGTCATTGCGATAACTCTCGCGCAAACTGAGGATGGCGCGGCCGGAGCCGAACATTTGCTCCCAGAAATGAGGGAAAGGATGGGAAGGCCCTTGTGTATCGACCTCGATCACTTCAACCGGCTCGCTGTCTTGCGCATTCGCCTCGCGAACCCCGGCGAAGGAGAGGAGCGTACCCAACACGCATATGTAAAAGAGCGCTTGTTTCACGAGAGGTTTCACCATGAGAAAGATTTTGTCGCCGCCGGAGAGCTGGGGGTCGCCATGCGAGCGCCGTTTCCTCATTTAGGACTAGAACACAAACCATCTTGGGAGTTCAACCTTGGTTCCGTAAGACCTAGAAACCGCGGTGTCGTCAGTGAGTTCGGTTGGCAAACTCGGCAAGCAAAATCGAACGAAGGCTTTGCTGATGCGCTTCCGTGAGCTTGGACCCTGAGGAGGTAAGGTAAAAAACGTCAATGGCCGTTTCGCCTTCCGTCTCGATCAAGGCGATTTCGATGTTGCAGTTTTCGCGCGAAAAAATCGAGCTGATGCGGTGAAGCAGACCGGGCTGATCCTGAGCGACAATCTCCACCAGCGTGCTGTGAGCGGAGCATGAGTCATCTATTTTCACTCGCGTTTCAACTTTAACCTTCGGACCGGGATTCTTTATCGAACGCAGACGATCGCGGAGCATCCGATCGAGGTCCGCTTTCCCTGACAGCACATCCTGAATGCTTTTTTGAAAGCGTTCCCACTCGGGAAGGTTCAGCTCCAGCGTGCGAAAGCGGTCGGTAAAATAAAATGTGTCCACGACGATCCCGGACTGGTTGGAAAATGCCGCGGCTTTCACGATGTTCATGCCCCATGCGGCCAAGACGCCGGCCATGGTGGCGAAAAGAGAGGGGCGGTCGCGTGTTACCAGCGTGAGTTCGTACCAGTGACGGCCGCGACGCAAGCTTATTTGCACCGGATCTTTCGCCAGCTGAGTAGCCATCTCCAGATGCGCCAGAACTTCCGCGGCTGGATGCGTGAGGAGATAGCGTCGAGGCAGGCCTTCGAGAAAATCATCGAGCCGTTTTCCGACCTTCAGAGCGAGTGTGCCGAGATGCACCATTACTTCGTCGTGCGCGTCCACATGCAGACGCTGATCCAGGCTTCGGTTCAGGTGGTTCGCGGTGGCGATGTAAAGCTGCCAGATGTTTTCCGCCTTCCAGGGAGTGAGAGCTTCCGGATTGACGGCCTTGATGTCCGCATAGGTGAGCAAGCAAAGCATTTTCAGGCGCTCAGGTGTTTCCACTTTGTCGGCGAACGCGCGAACTGTTTCAGGATCGAAAATATCGCGTCGCAGTGCGGCGCTCATTTCCAGATGCCGCCCGATTAGGAAGATAACCGTTTCGCGGTCCGGTTCGTCCAGATCCAGGCGGCTCATCGCACCCTCGGCTATTTCCACGCTGGCGCGAACATGATCACTCGATTTCGAGCCTTTTCCTACGTCATGCAAAAGCAGCGCCAGATATAGCAAATCGGGCTGTTCGAGTTCTTCGAGCAGTTCGGCGTAGCGCTGGTCCCATTTTGATTGAGACTGCCGCAGAGCGTGCAGATTATCGATAGCCACGAAAGTATGCTCATCGACCGTGAAGCGATGGGAATAATCGCGCACGACCAAAGCATCGATTCTCGCAAACTCGGGCAGCAGTGAATTGATCAGTCCCAATGAATGCATTGCGCGCAAAGCGTCTGCCGCGTGCGGTGCTACCAGGATTTCCTGGAGCGGATGCCACAGTTGCGAGCCGGTCGGCGGATTGGCCGCGATGGAGGGGAAGGCGCGTTCGATTTGAAGTTCGGTTTTGTAGCTAAGAGGAAGTCCATGGCGGGCAAGGAAATGAAACGCGCGAAGGATCAGGTGAGGATCGTCACATGCTGCCGGCTGGCGGAGGGAGAGCATCCCATCCTCCACCAGGAATTCCGCATTCGAAAGGCGCGAGCGCAATTGTTGAAACTGATGATGAATGGACAACCTCGCTGCCGGAACTTCCTCCAGCAAGCGAATGCACACATGGTGCACCGTGCGTGCGTGCCCAAAGTAAATGCGCATCCAATCTACGGTAGTAAAAGCTTTTGCGCCGATGCTGTTGGATCCAGCGGGTGCGGAAGAAAAATTTGCGACGCCGATCTTGCGCGCGGCCAGAGCGTCCTGGGATTCCCATGACAGGGTGTTGTCGTCGCGATTGCGCCGGAAATGCAGGAAGCAGCGGACGGAGATCAGAGATCGCAGAGCCGCTTCAAACTGCGGTTGAATCGAGACGGGCAAGACAGCATTTTCGCTCGGCCATGCGTGATATCTTTCGATGGCTGCCAGCAGCGAAAGCCAACTAACCACGTTGTAATCGCGCAGTCCGCCGGGACCGTCTTTAATATTTGGCTCCAGATGAAATACCGTGTCGCCGAACTTCGCGTGGCGGGTTCGCGTTAGTTCCGCCAGGCCTTTCACGATCTGCTTCGACTCTTGGGCGACCAACTTGGGGATCACTTCGTCGTGGAGCCGCGTGAAAAGCTTGCGATCGCCAATGAGATAGCGGCAATCGAGCATCGAGATCGCAAACTCGGGATTCGCAGAGTCAAACTGACCGCATTCGGCAAGCGTTCGTGTAGCGGGGCTTAGTTTTAGCTGCAAATCCCAGAGTTCTTGCGAAAATCTTCGGATCGTCTCTTTAAGTTTTTCATCCGGGCCATTTCCGCCATGAAGGAATAACAAGTCAACATCGGAGAAAGGGAAAAGCCAGCGGCGGCCGTAACCCCCCAGCGCTACAAGAGCTAGATTTGACGGGCCATCTGGATCGGCCGAAAGGAATTCCTTCCAGAGACGCTCGACAATGCAATCGACTAAAGCGCTGCGCCCCAGGATGAAGGCGCAGCCATCGCCACTCGCTGCAAATTGATCTTGAATTCGCGCGGATTCCTTCGCCGAAAAATCGCGAAGTTCAGCAGCGAGCGATGGGTTTATCGACATAAATGCTTTTTACACGAGAGCAATTTCGATTTCCTCTTGGTGTTAAACAGCTCGTTGTGGCGATTGTGATCCTGCGCTCAGCATTTGAACGGCATCCTCGGGATAACCCAACATGCCGAACTCCGGCACATCAAGCCCCTCCAGTTCCACTTTCTTGCTTACGCGCATCGATCGCCAGGCATTCACGGCTTTAAACACCACGAACGTCGCGCCGAACGCATAAATCGCGAGCAATGTTGCGCCGCCAAGTTGCACAACGAATTGCGACCAATCGCCGTGAAGCAAACCTGTCACGCCTTGCCCGCTCTTACCCAGGTAGGCCGCCGCGCCTACGCCGTTCCAACCAGCGCCATATGTTCCGTCGGCGAAGATCCCGAGAGCCACCGCGCCTAACCAGCCGCAATAACCGTGAACCGAAATCGCGCCGCAGGGGTCGTCGATTTTCAGGATTCGCTCGTTAAAGAGCACGCCCAAACAAACGACAACTCCCGCAACAACGCCGATGATCACCGACGCTGTGGGTGAAACGAACGCGCACGGCGCAGTGATGGCGACCAGCCCTGCAAGCATTCCGTTACAAGCCATAGTGATATCCGGCTTACCGAAAAGCCGGTACCACAGCAGCATCGCTGCCGCGGACCCCGCCACGGCGGCTAGATTTGTGTTCACCGCTACAACGGCAATGCGCAAGTCTGTCGCGCCTAAAGTTGATCCCGGATTAAATCCCATCCATCCGAAGAGAAGAATGAATGTTCCGGTGACCACGAAAACAATGTTGGAAGCGGGGAACGCTCGCGGCTTTCCGTCAGGTCCATATTTGAACATCCGCGGGCCCAGGATGACAGCCAGCGCCATGGCGCAAAACCCTCCGACGGAATGGACGACGGACGAGCCGGCGAAATCCACATAGCCGTGGCCCAGGTGCATACTCGAGCCCAATTGAGAAAGCCAGCCGCCGCCCCACACCCAACAGCCGGAAATCGGGTAGAGCAATCCGCCGACAAATAGTTCGCAAAGCAGGAATGCCCAGAAAGTGATGCGTTCGCAAATCGCGCCCACGATGATGTAACCGGCGGTCTCCATGAACACCACTTCGAACAGCGTCAGGCAATTGCTGCTGGCATCGTATGCGGGGCCGGTGAGAAAAAAGCCCTTACCACCCAGGAATCCCCATTGTCCGCTACCAATTAAAAAATGATTCAGCGTTTGGGCGCCGCCAATATTCACGGGAGCTGCGTTTACTGCCACCGCGCCAAATTGAAAGGCGTAGCCGATTGCGTAGTAGGCAAGGAATGCGAAAACGTACGCGGCAAAATTCAGCATCATCAGGTGAGCAGCATTCTTTTTGCGGACCAAGCCGCACGTTAACAGCGCGAAGCCCGCTTGCATGAACAGCACCAGGTACCCGGTGAGCAGGGTCCAAGAAAAGTTCGATCCGATGCGATCGTGGCCCACACCGTCTGCGAGCTTCAACGCGAGAGGCTCTCGCACGGCTTGCGCTTGAAATTCATCGAAGGCTTTTTTGTTCTTGGCATAGTCGGGCGACGTGGTGTCTGTTGGCTCCGGAACCACAAATGGATTGCCGGCCGCATCCACCACCGAGCTCTTGTCGCCGGTTGCAGTTCCAGCCGGATCAGGCTGCGCCTGGTCGGCAAAAGCAGCGCACATCGATCCGCAAAGCATTTGACTCAACAGCAGAACCAATAGCGCCTTGGAAATCGCGACTGAACCGCGTCGAATAAATGAAAATTGCATCTGGCCGCTCCTTTTGCGATTTGGATAACAGTCGATTGATTCGCGATTCTTAACGATCGATAAACTAAATTGCGCCAGGACCTCGCTCCCCGGTGCGAATGCGGATTACGTCTTCCAGAGACGACACGAAAATCTTGCCGTCCCCGATCACGCCCGTTCTCGCACCTTCCATGATGGCTTCCACCACCGGCTCGACGAGATCTTCCGCAACCGCGATGGTTACGAGGATCTTGGGCAGGAAGTCCACGGTGTATTCCGATCCGCGGTAAGTCTCGGTATGGCCCTTTTGCCGGCCAAATCCGCGAACTTCCGAAACCGTCAACCCGGTTATCCCCAGCGCGTTCACACGCTGCTTTACCTCATCAAGCTGCGATGGTCTGATTACGGCATCAACTCGTTTCATTTGTCGCGCTCCTTATTGCATCTTGTGCGGAAGTTGCGGTACCAAAAAAACTTGCGACCGCGAATATAACCGCGAACAAGCTTGGATCGAATTCAATTTTGTTTGCGGGGCTAAAGAAATCCTTAATGGCAGCGTACTGGAAGGTTCGCAGGCGTGCGTTATCGCTCGATCTGTTTCGCGAGTGGTTTGAAGGAAAATGCTAAGCGTTGTTTGTCTGGCTCGAATTGGCATATTGATCGGGCGGCCATCGCAGTGGCGATAGTCAGCTCTCGCTATGTATCCTCCGCAAACCCATCTGTAATTGCTCCAATGCTGCTGCTGGAAACCAAGCGCACGTATTTCGACAAGACCCCCCGACTGACGCGCGGCTTAGGCGGAATCCAGGCAGCTTGCCGGCGCGCGAACTCGTCTGCTGAAATGTTCAGTTGCAACAGCCGCGCGTTGGCATCAATTGTGATGGAGTCGCCCTCTCGCAGCATTGCGATGCCCCCACCGACGGCCGCTTCGGGCGCGACGTGGCCCACCACCATGCCGTGAGTAGCGCCCGAAAATCGTCCATCGGTGATGAGTCCCACTGAATTGCCGAGGCCGGCGCCGATCAGCGCCGAGGTGGGAGCAAGCATCTCGCGCATTCCCGGACCGCCCTTCGGGCCTTCGTAGCGGATGACGATGATGTCCCCGGCGCGGATGTGGTTCGCGAGAATCGCGGCCAGGCATTCTTCTTCCGAATCAAAAACCCGCGCAGGTCCCGTGATTTGTGGATTCTTTACTCCGGAGATTTTGGCCACCGCGCCTTCGCTCGCGAGGTTGCCCTTCAGAATGGTCAGATGTCCGCTCGGGTACACCGGCTTTTCCCACGGACGAATCACGTCTTGATTTTTTGCCGGCTCGGCAGGAACTTTCTCCAGGCGTTCTGCGATCGTTTTGCCTTCGATCGTCAACGCATCACCGTGAATCACCCTATGTTCCAGCAGAATCTTCATCACTTGCGGTATTCCGCCGGCGGCGTGGAAATCGGTAATCACATATTTTCCTGAGGGTTTTAAATCGCAAAGCACTGGGACGAGCGGGCGTATGCGTTCGAAATCATCCAGTGAAAGAGGGACCCGCGCCGCCTGCGCAATCGCCAGCAAATGCAGAACTGCATTCGTAGAGCCGCCCGTAGCCATCACCACGGCAATTGCATTCTCGAAGGCTTTGCGCGTTAAGAGCTGGCTGGGAAGGATCTGCTGGTGAACGGCGTTCGCGAGGGCGCGAGCTGACTCCTCAGTGCTTTGTGTCTTCTCCTTCTCTCCCGCGGTCATCGTGGAAGAGTAGGGCAAGCTTAGGCCCATCGCTTCAATCGCGGACGACATCGTGTTGGCCGTGTACATTCCCCCGCAGGAACCCACGCCCGGGCAAGAGTGCTTTTCGACTTCGCGTAATTCGCCATCGTCTATTTTCCCCGCGCTATGTTGTCCGACGGCTTCGAACGCGCTGACGATAGTGAGGTCTTTACCTTCCCAGTGGCCCGGTTTGGTAGTGCCCCCGTACACGAAAATTGCCGGAATATTCAGTCGCGCGATTGCGATCATTGCGCCGGGCATGTTTTTGTCGCAACCGCCGATTGCCAGCACGCCGTCCATTCGCTGCGCATTGCAGACGGTCTCAATGGAATCGGCGATCACTTCACGGGAAACCAGTGAGTATTTCATTCCTTCGGTACCCATGGAAATGCCGTCGCTCACGGTGATGGTTCCGAAAACCTGCGGCATGGTTTTTTCTTCTCGAAGGACTTCCGCGGCGCGAATGGCGAGGTCGTTCAGGCTGGCGTTACAAGGAGTGATGTTGCTATAGGAATTGGCGATTCCGATGATGGGCTTTTCAAAATCGCCGTCGCTAAAACCGACAGCGCGAAGCATGGCGCGGTTTGGTGTGCGCTCGACGCCGTTCGTTGTCGCGCTGCTTCTGCTATTCGAACGGTTCATTTGCTGCTGGTGGTCATGGCCGTAGCGGCGATTTCCTCAGATATAGGCCGATCGGTTGACACCGTGACGGGATCGAGAAACGGCATTTTCGCGCGGAGCTGTGACCCGATTTCTTCGATCAACTGATGCTGTTCCTTCCGCCTGGTGGCGTTAAAGTTTTTGCGGCCCGATTCGTTTTCACCTATCCATCGACGAGCGAATTCGCCATTTTGGATTTGTTTCAGCATTTCGCGCATGATGTCGCGAGTTTGGCTGGTTATGATTTGCGGACCGCCCGTGTAATCGCCGTACTCGGCCGTGTCGCTTACCGAATAGCGCATGTAGTTGAGGCCTCCGCGATACATCAGATCAACGATCAGCTTCAGTTCGTGAAGGCATTCGAAATACGCGATCTCCGGTTGATAGCCCGCTTCCACCAGCGTCTCGAACCCGGCTTTCACCAACGCGCTCACTCCGCCGCATAGCACGGCTTGCTCGCCGAACAGATCGGTTTCCGTCTCTTCCGTGAACGTGGTTTCGATCACACCGGCGCGCGTGGCCCCAATGGCTTTGGCATAGGAGAGAGCGAGGTCCTTAGCCGATCCCGTTGCGTCCTGATGAATGGCCAACAGCGCCGGCGTGCCGCCGCCTTCGACAAACACTTCGCGGACCCGATGTCCCGGCGCTTTTGGCGCGACCATGGTGACGTCGATGTCGCGAGGAATATCGATCGTTTTATATCGAATGTTAAACCCATGCGCAAACATCAGCATCTTCCCGGCCGAAAGATGTGGAGCGATTTCGTTGCGGTAAATCGCCGGTTGCGTCGTATCGGGCGCAAGTATCATAATCACGTCGGCCGCAGCGGCTGCTTCTGCTACGGAATAAAGTGGTAGCTTAGCTTTCCGTACTTTCTCCCACGACTGGCTTGCGGCATGCAAGCCGACGCACACGTCACAACCGCTGTCGCGCAGGTTGAGCGCATGCGCATGGCCTTGTGAGCCATATCCAATAATCGCGATTTTCTTGGCTTGAATCAGCGCCAGATTTGCATCGTTGTCGTGATAAATCTTGGCCATTTGTCGCTCCTCGAACTTTCTAATTGGGATTTATTAAACCGACTGCGATGCTTCCTCTTCCAGCAAGAAATCGCTTCGCCCTTCCGAGCGCGAATCAGGCGCAGACTTCGTTCCACGCGACATAACAACTTGTCCGGTTCTCGCCATTTCCAGAATTCCAAATGGACGAAGAACTCCGACCAAAGCATCGACCTTGTCTTCTGTGCCGGTAATTTCGATGACCAGAGATTCAGTTGCCAGGTCCACCACGCGTGCCCGAAAAACGCGGGCGATCTCCATCAAGCGATAGCGCGATTCGTCATTCGCGCTGACCTTGATGAATGCCAGGCTGCGCGCAATCACCGGGATGTGCGTAACATCCTCTACCGAAAGCACCGGAGCCAGTTTGTAAAGATTCGCTTCCACGCGATGAGCCGCGCCTTCGCTGATCCCGGCGACGATGGTCATGCGCGAAATGCCCGGCCGCTCCGTGTGGCCCACGGTAAGCGACTCG
>Ga0210388_10000903_pt1 | contig 23557 bp, 21 predicted proteins | sample IncBWC19OmetaG_FD_155485 | JGI IMG/M metagenome (GOLD analysis project Ga0210388, IMG submission 155485) | Forest soil microbial communities from Barre Woods Harvard Forest LTER site, Petersham, Massachusetts, United States - Inc-BW-C-19-O ...
CCCGCCGCCTCACTATCGTGGCTGCAGACATCGAGTACGCCTGTATAAGGGCGCGGTCCCTTGTCAGGGACATCCTTGCGCATCAAGTCTTCGGTCCTATCGACCCGAGACGTTGGCGCGCGATCGTTCACTCAGACGAAGAGGGACGGAGAGAATTCCCGTTTTCGACCGAGTAGATTGAGTGTCTCCCGGCACCAACTGCGTCGCTGCCACGACGTCAGCCGTGTCGGCGCGAGCTCGGCTGCGCCGTGCTCCGGGTCTTTTCGCGTGATGCATTCGGTATATAGCCGAGCAGCGCCCGCACGTCGGCGAGCAGCGTGAGGCCCTGGTTGCGTCACCATCCAGGGCCTCCTGCCATGTGCCAGTACACAAAACATCCCCGGCGAATCGAATCGTAACGCCGTGCCGTTACCTCGGCGTTAAACTCCGATTTTCCCAGGCGTGGCCATCGGCAGGCTTTCACGGCTTACGACGCGTCTAGTTTCCTGTTAGCGGCCCCTCGAATGGGGCGTCATCGACCTGTCGTGCCGGCCGGGGAAACTGGTGGTGTACTATAACGACTAGGACATGTGACTTAGCCCCGCGCGTGCCGCACCCCGGCAGTCCCCGCGCGGGGCAACTTCTAGCGCGCTCTGGTGAACCGCTGGGAGGCGATCCAAACGCCTGACTAATATACTCGCCGCCCTCGCGTCCCCGCGCCATACGGATGGCCATCGACACGTGGAGCGATATGCGCGTGCCTTCTCAGTTCGGTTGGACCAGGCAGGAACCGCCGACGGTACGCAGATCGGAGCATAGCCGCTCGGCGTCGTTGCGGGTCGCTGCGCCGACGCGAACGCGATACCACGAACTACTTGTTCCAACCGGCGAACGAATGATCATCGGTGTGTGGGAGCCCAACACGCCGCGATAGGTTTTCTGCATCTGATAGAACGAGGCAAGCACGACAACTTGCGAGGGGCCGCCGACTAGCTGAACGCCCCATGGCGGCTGTTTTTCGCTCGCCGCAGCAGGCGCTGCAGGTGACCTCGGCTGTATGGCGATGGTGCCGCGATGCTCGGCAAAGAGCTTGACGATCTCAGTACAGGGAATGGCTGTCGGAAGCTCCGGACTTCCTGGGGCGGCAGGGGAATTGATTATTGGCGTTGACCACTCCGAGGCTTGGTGTCCGGTCACGATGCGAACGTAAGCGAGCGTCTCTAGTGGCAGGCCACGCCTTCGCGCGAGCCAATCGGAAACGCGTTTTGGACCGGCATTATAAGCGGCCGCGGCGAGGCCGAGATTGCCGAATTGCTGGCGCAGGCTCTGCAACAGCGCGGCGGATTTGTTGATCGCCTCGGCCGTGTCGAAGGGGTCGCCTAAACCGACCCATTCCGCGGTTTTCGGCATGAATTGCGCTATTCCCTGCGCGCCGGCTCGGCTTATCGCGTGCGCATCGAAGCGACTTTCCTGCCAGATCAATCGCGTCAGGAATTCGAGCGGCAGACCATTGTTCGAAGCAGCAGTCTCGATACTACGGCAGATCAGATCGTTGGCGCTTTCTGAAGCGCTGACAGGATTGCCGGATAAAGGGGCGGATGAGGCCGGCGATGCGGTGGTGGAAGGGGCAGGGGAGGATTGGCTCACGCCGTTCGGCACATTCGTGACCGGCCCCGGTGTGACCAAGGCATCGGCTTGGGCGTTGGTGACGGTCAGCCCTAGTACGAAGGCAGAAGCAAGCAGATGGCGCATGCGGGTCGCCCGGACGTAGTTCCCTGATCGCCGAGAATGACGAAGCGCGCTAGCAAAAATACGGCAAAATCGTAAATTTCCTTAGCCGCAGCTTATAAAAATGGCCCCGACCTGTGGGTACGGGGCTCTTTAGTCGTGCCGAGCCTCAGACAGGAAATTCTCGGCATCGCTCGTTGTACAGAATTGTCGTTATTAGGAAGTTACGAAAGCCCGCGTCGGGTTGAACGGCATAGCTTTGGAGCATGTTCATGGATCATCTGGCGAAAGCCCAAGAGCTAAGGGACCGTTCGCTCGCTTGTGAGGTGTCTGCCAGCAAAGCCGCGAATCTGGAAGTTAAGAAATGCTACCAATTGCTCGCCACGCACTACGCTGCTTTGGCAGATGTTCAGGAACGCTATGCTGCGGCTTCCGGGAGCCTGGGTGTGCTGCGGAAATGACCGCAATTATGACGGGCAAGGAGAGCAACTTTGTGCCCTAGCCTCGGGGGCGGCTGGGCGAATAAATCTACCTTCCCGAAAAAGATTGGCTAATGGCATTAAGTCGCTCGTTGGTGCCCGCAGGAACTGGTAGCCCCGAACCGTTGACCATTTGACTGCATGCCCGATGGTCTCGAGCAATCGAGCCCACAATATTATCGAATTTAAAGCGTTCACATGCGCCATCTGGGCGCTCGATGAGGATGCTGCCTATTTTTGTATTTGCGAATGTGTCGGACTTGTTCTCCGCTGGGAGTCTGGAGCCAGCAACAAATGCAGCCAAAGAAGCTAGGCCAGTAAATGCGATCGAGCAAAGGAACACGATCAGCCATTGGCGCGATGACAGGTCATCTCGAGTATTTTTTCTTGCTGCCCGCGCGATCATGATATTCTGAGGTCAATTCGCGTAGTAGAGATGGCGACGCATCGAGTATTTTTACCGTTAGTGTTTGGTAGCGGAGGGCGCATGCCTTGCGTTGGCCCTGTCTTCGCGCATTCGATAGAAGCTTAGGATGTGTTGTGCCGTTTTTGGCTCTATTCGCTCAAAGCCTAAGCGGCACTGCGCGATCTCGTTGTAAGGAATGAGCCCGTGCTCCGCGCGCCTTTCCAAAATCATCTTGACTGTCGACCAAGAGATGCCGTGGGCTTTTGTAAGTAAGAGCAGAGCCTCGGATCGTCGTTGTTGCATTGCGTTTTCGACAAACACGACCGGCATCTGACAGACTTTGGCAAGGATGAGCGTAAGATCGTTCAATGCGCCTGACTGTGCAACTTGGCGCAGTTTGAGATCTTTAATGTTGTCGATCTTGTGAGGTTCTCCCTCGTTGACTGTCGGTAGGACCGGGTTCTCCAGTCGCTTCCTTTCGATGCGCTGGGCGACCTCGGCTACGGTTTCTTCAATGAGCTCGGAGAGGCCGGGATGCGAAGCCCTCAGCTTCGTCCGAACGATTTCGCTGGCGCGCTCGATGAGTTGCCGAAATACGTGCGGTGGAATGTCTTGCCGTTCGCCGACGCAAATGGTGAGCGCCTCGTCGGTATCCGAACGACTTGCAAGACGGGAAAAGCCAGCAACAGAAATTTTGGCGCCGGCGTTTTGGGCTGTGCTCAGGAGAACTTGCCGGTCGCCGCGTTCGATCAATATGTCGGTCACGGCTTCTCCCAGTGTGCGTCGACGTGATATTGCGAGCATATGATCCTGTCCTTTGAGCTTCGCGCTTTCGATCAGCGCCGCTTCGGTCAGGCGTTCCGATTGACTGAGGACCGGTCCCGCAACTTCGATTTCGTCGTCGAAGGCGAGCTTATGAATCGTGCGAGGCGGCGCATGAGGGATCGGTGCTAGCCGCATCGACAAGAGGGCCCTCGCTCTGGTCTCGATTTCGACTGTCAGGCGGAGGATGACGTCGTCAAAGAGCGCAATTTCATCCTCCGAGAGTCGTGATCCCCGGAGAACGAACAGGTCCGTTACATGGCTAAGTATTTCGGCGCGCCTGGCCGAAGGACCAATTTTTGCGATATTCATGAGCTCGCCGACAAGGTTGTGTTCAGCGCTCATGGTGGACCTAACAGATCTCGTTTCCGGGGGCCCGGCGATCCGGCAGTGAAGGCGCAAGACGACTCAGTCGATGCGCTGCGAGTTCGCTTAGTCTCAGACCCAGCCCCGTCTAATATTCATCCCCGCATCACGTTAATATTCAGTTCAATAAACACCTTTTGGTAACCCCAATTGCTCGGTGCACAACAGAGGAAGGCCGAACCCCAGGGAATCTAGCGGCATGTTTCCGGTGCATTTGCTCAGGTTCGAAGCGAAGCCCGGTCGCAGCCTTGCTTAACTCCACGTCCCGTGGAGAGCGGAAATAGGAAGGATACAGGACGAAGCTCCGCCTCGGCGAGAATAGCCCCCGCCGAAGCGTTTTTCGGGTCGATCAGCATGACCGCGCGTTCATTGCCCTTGGAGCTTGCGAATCTTCTTTCGTAAGCTCGAGACGGCCCGCCGTTCGTAGCGATCGAGCGCTTCGAGATCGGGCACAATCGCGGCCATCGCCGTAGCTATCTGCTCTTCCGCAGTGACGGGTTCAGCTTCACTATGAAGCATCTTTCCGATTTGCTCATTGAGCATGTCGGCGCGCGCACGCTGAACGCGTGTAACCTCGCACTGGTCCTTCGCGGCGGAGCGGATCATTTCCCGCACTTCGCCAAACATGCGTTCGAGCTCAGCCATAACGTCCGTTAGTTCTTGAACTTCAACGTCGTCGATGCCGAGTGGAACGGCTAGACCGTGTTTGCGCGAATTTTGCCGCGACTGCGCTTTTCCGTGGGCGGTTTTTGGGCCAGTGCTTTGCAGTGCGTTGCGGCGATTTGCTCTAATTTTCGCCTCGGATGTCATCTTCCACTCTCCTTGCCCGACGCGGGCTCGGTGGTTGAGCGCTTCGCATTCGTATTCGTCGACGTGGCCTCACGGTCAACGTGGGGTTTCAAGTATTTCAGCCACTGGTTCCCCTCACTGATCGTCTTCAACTCCTTGGCCCGCATCCCCGGGTTCTTGTGCCGTGCCTCCCGCATTTGCTCGAACTGGCGCATAGCACTGTTTAGGCGCTTCAACGCGTTAGAAACAACATTGTCGGCGAAAATGTGCGCCCGAATGTCATCCATCAACTGCTTTGCGGCAAATGCATCGAAGCCGAGGGTTCCAGCGTGTTTCTCGACGAGCGAGCGCATGGCTTCATTTCCCGAGGCCGCAGCGAAGACGACTTGGCGCCATTGCCGCGAGTGAGATTTGCGTTCTTCGCTCGATTGACTTTCAGCTTCGCCACCGCTCTCGCTGAGCCGATCGACCAGGCCCGCCGCGATCGCGGCATTCAGCAGGGATCCTTGCACGCCGCTGAAGGTGAGAATCTTCCATTGCTCGTCGACGATTTGCTTCAGCACTATGACCTCGTTGAAGTCATGCGGAATCAGGTCGCCGAGGGCCGCAGTGACCAACTCATAGTATTCCGCCGCCGATTGGCCAAGTATGATCGGCGGGTGGCGGAAGAGAGCCCGGATGTAAGCGCCGATGACCGGCGACATCGTGTCGGCGATTCTGTTGAGCAATTGAATCTGCTCCCGCACGGGGCGGGCCGTGAAGGCCTGCCGCAGAGAAGCGTCAATGTCGATTGATGCGGGGAGAGAGGTCGCGACAGACTCGGTCTTTGCCGGGGCGGCTGAAGCCTCGACCAGGGCCTCGGCATCGGATGGCGGCCGGACGCTTGACGCGGCGGGTGCCTGGACCACAAGTGCCGCGCCGGGCGCCGCCTCGGCAAATACTTCAGTCGCTACGTCCTGAAACGCAGTTCCGACCGGGAGTAGGGTTCTGGATGACGGCCGCCCGAGTTCCGTGACCGCATCGACGACGGCGTCCGTCGGCGCATCTATCAACTCACTCGCTGTTTGTTTTGGTGCAGCAACTGTCGGCGGAGCTGCGCTCGGCAGATTTTGCGCTGTTGGATGTGGCACTTGAACATCGGCGCGGCGGTCTTGACTGGAATTCATGGCAGCCTCCTGAAGCGAGCCGCGGGATCGCGGCCCTTAAGAGGCGCGTAAACAAGGAGTCAAACACCGTTCTCTATTTGTTCAAGAGGGAGGGGTCTTTTCTCAGTTGGCAGAACGAACCCAAGTTGAATTCGCCAGTATAATCAGAGATTCCCAGGGCGGTGTGTCGCTCCAAGGCAAGCTAGCACACCCCCGGCCAGCTCCTGCTTGGATTTTCGGTATCGGAAGTAGCTTTGAAATTTCCACAAGCCATGCCGACGCGAACATGAAGCCTCGTCGATCGGCTCAATAGCTGCCCGGGTCGGAAAAAATGTGCCTGGCGAAACGAACCAAGCCTACCTCACGTTGAGAATTATAAAGAAGTGCTGTGACGACGACGAGCGCGAAAGGCACGGGGGGCTAGGGGCCCCATGCGCTGTAGCATCGTACAGGACATTTGGCAGAACGAAGCCAAATCGAATTGCGTTGGAGAAATCAGGAGATACGCGGGCTCGCTATGCGCTGACAGGCAGCGCTACTTGCCCCAGCCGAAGTGATAGTTCAGTCCGGCGCGGACCACGTCCTCGTGCATCGAGACATTGTCGGTCGGCGCGATGCCGCAATTGGCCCCGCAATTCATGCGGCCCAGATCGACATGCAGATATTCGGCTTTCGCCGTCCAATTGCCGGGTAGCGCGAATTCCAGACCGCCGCCGACGGTCCATCCGGCATTGGTGGTGCTGTCGCCGGCAAAGCCGGGGGTCGAGGCACGGATATCGCCGACGGCCAAGCCGCCCGTGACATAGGGCATGACGCCGCCAAAGGCGTAACCGGCGCGGCCGCGCACGGTTGAGAGCCAGGTATTGCTGCTGGTGCAGCCGCTCGGGCACAGCGAGGTGGTGGACGTGCCTTTCAGGCTCGACCAATCGATGTCGCCCTCGACGCCAAGCACCGCATTGCCGTATTGCCAGTTGTAGCCGGCGGTGCCGCCGGCTTGGCCGCCCGAAAGGTTAATGCCGGTGGCGTTGGCGTCCCAGGAGGAGTGGCCCCAGCCACCGCCGCCGTTCACGCCGAGATAGAATCCGGTCCAGTTGTAAGCCGGGCTCACCGGCACCGGCGGCGGCGCCTTATAGATCGGCGCAACCGACAGGTCGGCCGCGGACGCGCATTGCGCTGCAATCAGCGCTCCAAACGCAAAGCATCCGGCGACAATCTTCTTCATCATTACGGGTCCCCAGCCTCCACATGCATCGGCTTTTTAAAGGCCGCCGTTTGCAGGTAGGACAGTGCACAGAATTTCGTTACCCCCAGCTTACCGGTATGGTTAAAGCCGCTGGAGTTGTCGCCTCTGGTTGCTAGTGTATTGACCAGAAAGGCAAAATTGCGCCACTCGCGAGGCCTGACCTGGGCCTCACGAGGGCGGGCGAACCACGGTCAAACGGGAACCTATTTGCCCCCGCTGATAGAGCTAATGCCGCAGCCGCGCCTGAGTTCCGCCGCGACAGGAGGATGAGTGTCCTGGGTCGTCTTTGCCTTTTCCGGTCCGGTGCTGTGGGCAATTTCCGTCCATCTCGACAAGTACCTGGTCGAGCGGTTCTTCAAGGAAAGCAACGTCGCGGTGATGCTTCTGTTCACTGCTTTTGTCGGGGTTCTGCCGTTGCCGTTCATCTGGCTCTACGAGCCGTCGGTGACCGCGCCCGGTCTCGGCAGCATCGCCCTCATTATTCTTGCCGGCATTCTCTACATGGTGGCGATGCTGCTCTATCTGCAGGCGCTGCAAACCGAGGAGGCCTCTGTCGTCGCACCCTATTTCCAGGCCGGTCCGCTGTTCGGCTATGGGCTCGCATATCTCGTGCTTGGCGAAACGCTGACCGGGCGGCAATTGGCCGGCGGCGTCCTGATCGTCCTCGGTGCGCTGAGCGTCTCGGTCCGCTTCGCTTACGGCGCCCGCATGTTCAAGACCCGCCTGGTGGTCCTGATGCTGACCTGCGGCTTCGCCGGCGCGCTCGCCGGGCTGATTTTCAAGATTTTTGCGCTCGATGTCGAATTCTGGACCACGACGTTCTGGATGTATGCCGGCGAGGCGATCTTTGGCTGCGCCTTGCTTCTGGTTCCAACCTACCGCCGGCAACTTTTGGCCACGTTGCGGGTCAATACCGCTGCTCTGTTGTCGATCAACGGTTCCAACGAGCTGATCAATCTCGGCGGTGGGCTGGGCAACCGTTATGCGCTGATGTTCGCGCCGCTCAGCATCGTCCAGGCCATTGGTTCGACGACGACGTTGTTTGTGTTTGCCTTCGGCGTTGTCTTGAGCCTGCTATGGCCGGGGCTCGGCCGGGAAGATCTGTCAGGCCGCGAGCTTCTTAAAAAGGGCATCGCGGCCGCTCTGGTGGCCGTTGGCGTGGCGCTGGTGACGCATTGATATGGTTTGCATGAGCGGGAAGACAAGATGACTGAACAGATCGACGACAGTGTCGAAATCGTCGGCACGCACGAAGTCTATGGCGGCTGGAGCAAGTTATTGGTGGCCACCATCCGGATGCCGGATGGCCGCGTCCTCAAGCGCGAGATCGAGGATCACGGCGAAGCCGTCTGTGTGCTGCCCTATCATCCGTTCCGCAAGACGGCGGTACTGGTGCGGCAATGGCGCGTCCCGGTGCTCTACGCCTCAAGGCGACGACAGCACTCGCTGGAAGCGGTTGCCGGCGTCATCGAGGATGTCGATGCCGCGACCTGCGCACATCGCGAAGTGATGGAAGAAGCGCTGTTGAAGCTCGATTCGCTTGAGCACGTCTTCACCGCCTGGACCATGCCCGGCCTGTCGACCGAACATATGCATTTCTTTCTCGCGACCTATTCGGGCGGGCCGCGGCCGGAAATGCGGGGCGGCGTCGACGAGGACGAAGACACCGTCGCCGTCGAGTTCGCGCTTGCCGACCTGGCGCGCATGGCCGACGAGAATCGGCTGCCGGATTCCAAGACGCTCGTGCTGCTGCAGACATTGCGCCTGCGCCGGCCGGACCTATTTCTCTGATCTGCGCAAGCCGTGCGGCACCACGGCTGAGTGCCCGGAATTGGCCGCGATTGGCGGCAATCGTTAATTGGTGCCGGATTCGTCTCGGCCTTCGGGCGTGCTATAGTGGAGGCCGAAAAAATCACCGAATTTCAGTGCAGAAGGCACGTGTAGGAACGGGTCACGCGTAGATGAATTGGATTTCCAATGTGGTGCGGCCGAAGATTCGCAGCTTTTTGAAGCGCGAAACGCCGGAGAATTTGTGGATCAAATGTCCGGAATCCGGCCAGCTCGTCTTCTATAAGGACGTCGAGGCTAACCAGTTCGTCATTCCCGGCTCCAATTATCACATGCGCATGAGCTCGACGGCGCGGCTGAAGGCGATGTTCGACAATGCCACCTGGTTCGACATCGCCGTGCCGGAAGTGCCGGTCGATCCACTGAAATTCCGCGACGAGCGCCGCTATGTCGATCGTTTGAAGGACGCGCGCACCAAGACCGGCCTCAACGATGCGGTGAAGCTCGGCTACGGCAAGCTCGACAGCCTCGCCATCGTCATCGGCGTGCAGGATTTCGATTTCATGGGCGGCTCGCTCGGCATGGCGGCGGGCGAGGCGGTGATCAAGGGCCTCGACACCGCGGCCGAGAAAGGCTGTCCGTTCGTGCTATTCGCTGCATCGGGCGGAGCGCGCATGCAGGAAGGCATTCTGTCGCTGATGCAGATGCCGCGCACCACGATCGCGGTGCAGAACCTGCGTGCGGCGAAGAAGCCCTATATCGTCGTACTCACCAATCCGACCACCGGCGGCGTCACCGCCTCCTACGCGATGCTCGGCGACGTGCAACTCGCCGAGCCCGGCGCCTTGATCGGCTTCGCCGGACCGCGCGTCATCGAGCAGACCATCCGCGAGAAATTGCCGGATGGATTCCAAAAGGCTGAATATTTGCGCGACCACGGTATGGTCGACATGGTGGTACATCGCCATGAGATGCGCGCGATCATCGCCAATCTCTGCCGGTTGCTGACCAAGGCGCCCGCCGCCGAAGCGCCGCGCATGCTGGCGGTGCCCGCAACCGCGATCACGTGAGCGCGCAACCGGCCAGCGCGGCGCCGTTCGACGCCATGCTGGCGCGGCTCTTGGCGCTACATCCCAAGCGGATCGACCTCGGGCTCGACCGCATGGAGCTCATTCTGGCTGCGCTCGATCATCCGGAGCGGCGTCTGCCGCCGGTTATTCATGTCGCCGGCACCAACGGCAAAGGCTCCTCCATCGCCTTCATGCGCGCGATCCTCGAAGCCGCGGGCAAACACGTTCACGTTTACACTTCGCCGAATCTCGTGCGCATCAACGAACGATTTCGTATCGGACAGGAGGGCGGCGGCAAGCTCGTCGACGACGACGAACTTTCCGACGCGCTTGCCGAATGCGAGGCTAAGAACGGCAGCGCGCCGATCACGGTATTCGAGATCGAGACCGCGGCCGGCTTTCTGTTGTTTGCGCGCCATCCGGCCGATGTGGTGTTGCTTGAAGTTGGTCTCGGCGGCCGGCTCGACGCCACGAATGTCGTCGAGCGCCCCATTGCCAGCGTCATCACCAAACTGTCGCTCGACCACCGCGACTTTCTCGGCGACACGCTCGTCGACATCGCGGCGGAGAAAGCCGGCATTCTCAAACGCGATGTTCCGGCCGTTACCGTGAACCAGATGCGCGAGGCGCTCGCCGTCATCGAACGGCAGGCGGCGCGCATGCATGCGCCGCTGTCGATCGCGGGCGAGGACTGGACCGCGACCGAAGAACGCGGCCGGCTGGTCTATCAGGACAATATGGGCCTGCTCGATCTGCCGGCGCCGAAACTTTATGGGCGGCATCAGTACGAGAATGCCGGTGCCGCCATCGCGGCATTGCGGGTGAGCGGTCTGAAACTGCCCGCTGCTGCTTTCGAGGCCGGCATGACGCGGGTCGAGTGGCCGGCGCGCATGCAGCGTCTTGCGCATGGTAAGCTCGCCGACTTGGCGTCGCCGGATAGCGAGCTGTGGCTCGACGGCGGCCACAATGCCGACGGCGGCCAAGCCATTGCGGCGGCGCTTGCCGATCTCGAAGAGCGCGTGTCGCGCCCGCTCGTGCTCATCGTCGGCATGCTGTCGACCAAGGACAGCGCGGGCTTCCTCAAGAACTTTGCCGGCCTCGCGAGAAAAGTGATCGCGGTGCCGATCCATCAGGAAAAAACCGTGCCGGCACCCGAGCTCGCCGAAATCGCGGCGTCTGTCGGCATTCCGTCGCTGGCGCGCGACACCCTCGAAAGCGCAATCAAGGTCGCGGGCAAGCTCGATCTCGATCCCGCGCCGCGCATCCTGATCACCGGCTCGCTTTATCTCGCCGGTGAGGTTCTGGCCGCTAACGGCACGCCGCCGGAATAGAGCATGATCCCGAAAACTAGAGACCGGTTTTCGGAAAAGATCATGCTCAAAACCTAATCATTCCAGCTTGATATCGGCGTCGCGGATGATTTTGGCCCATTTGTCGCGCTCGGCTCTTATGTAGGCGGCGAATTCATCTGGCGGCCCCGCCATCGATTCGAACATCTGCGGATCGACGAAGCGCGCGCGGAACGCGGGATCGCTGAAAATCCGGATGACTTCAGTGTCGATCTTCATGAGCACATCGTGCGGCAGGCCGGCCGGGCCGAACAGGCCGAACCAGGCGGTGGCCTGAAAGCCAGGCAGTCCGCTTTCGTCGACGGTCGGCACGTCGGGGAGCTGTGACATGCGTTTGGGGCTCGCCACCCCGAGCATCTTGATTTGTCCTGCCTGATAGGCGGGAAGTCCGGAGGCGACACTGACTGTCATAGTATTAATCTGGCCGCCGATCAGATCGTTCAAGGCCGGTGTCGCGCCGCGATAATGCACCGGGATGATCTTGACGCCCGCCATGCTGTTGAACAATTCCATGTTCATGTGCAAGGCCGAGCCGACGCCGGCGGTGCCGTAGGTCAACTGTCCCGGCTTCTGCTTGGCGAGCGCGATCAACTCGGCGGCATTCGCAACTGGCAGCCCACGGTCGGCGAGAAGCGCCTGATAGATCCGCACCAGCCCGGTGATCGGTTGAAAATCCTTATCTGGGTCGTAGGGCAGCTTGTCCTTGGGATAGAGCGTCGGATTGACGGTGAAAGTGCCGGACTCGCCGACCAAGAGCGTATAGCCGTCGGGCGCCGCCGTCGCCGCCGCTTGCGCGCCAATGATATGCGCAGCGCCGCCTTTGTTCTCGACGATGATCGGCTGGCCCCAAGCCTTCGACAATTCCTGCGCCAGCGCCCGCCCAGTGACATCCGTCACGCCGCCAGGAACGGAGGTGATGATCATGGTGACCTGACGGCTGGGATAGGACGCCGTCTGCGCGGCGCACAGGCCGCTCAACAGCGGCAGCGCAATCAACGCGCCGAGCAATCTGGTCATGCGCGATTTCATTAGGGCGATTTCCTTGGGACGTTTTCTCTGGTCGATTTATGTTCGATCAGTTCGGCTCGATGCCGGCAGCTTGCACCGCTTTTTGCGCTTCGTCGACCTGGGCGCGGAAGAATTCCGCAACCTGCGCCGGTGTGCGGTCGTCGGGGACATAGCCGGATTTCCGCACCACATTGACGACAGCCGGCACCGTCAACGCATGCCGCACGGCAGCGTTGAGCTTGTCGACGAGCGCAGCCGGCGTCTTGGCCGGGGCGAAGAAGATGCCCCAGCCTTTGACCGGCGGATAATCCGGCACGGTATCCTTCATCAGCGGCACGTCGGGTAATTCCGGAAACGGCCTCGATCCCGTGAACGCGAGCGCGCGCAACTGGCCGCTTTTGACAAGGCCTATGACCGAAGGCGGCGTCACGAACATGACGTTGATATCGCCGCCGAGAAGCGCGGCCGAGACCTCGGATGCGCCTTTGAACGGCACGTGCTCCATGTGCAGCCCGGTCGTCTTATTGAACAAAGCGGCGGCGAGATGCAGCCCATTGCCGATACCCGGCGAACCGTAGAACACGGGGTTTTTCTTGGCGTAGTCGATGAACTCCTTGACGTTGTGCGCGGGCGACGACGGATTGACCAGCATCAGGAGCCCGTCGAGCACGCCGACGGTCGCGATCGGGGCCAGGTCCTTGAAGACGTCATAGGGCAGGCTTTTGTAGATGAACGGCGTCGGCGCGATGGAATCGCTGGTGTAAAGCAGCGTGTAGCCGTCGGGCGCGGCTTGCGCGACTACGCCTGATGCAATGGTGCCGTTCGCGCCCGGGCGATTCTCGACGATGAAATTCTGTCCGAGATCGGCGCCGAGTTGCGCCGCCACGGCGCGCGCCAGCACGTCTGGCCCGCTACCGGCGGCGAAACCGACGAGAATATGCACCGGGCGATCCGGGTAGGTTTGCGCTTGTGTCGCCGTCGCAAAAGCAATGCAGGCGGCAATACAGATAAAAGCGCGCGCAAGCCACGTGCCGAGCGGCCGATCGATGGTCATGATGGATTTCACTTTGCGAAGTTGAGCTTCAGTCTTAGTTCTACAGCCTTGGGTTTACAGTCTGATGTCGCCGAGATTGATGCTGGGGCCGAGGCTCGTTTCCACGACTTTCGAGCGGCCGCTGGCATAAATCTGCACGGCATAAGCGCCGGAATCCTCGTCGAGTCTGTCGAACTTGAAGTCACCGTAATTGTCGGTTGTCGTCACCGCGACGGAAGCGCCGTCCTTGACCAGTTGTACGCTCGCGCCTTCGACGCAATCAATGGCGCCGTCTTTCTCTTCCGACACCGAGCCGCCGATGAAGCATTTCGAATAGCGCCACAGATTACGATAATAGACCCGCGGCTTGGCTTTCAGTTCAGGCTTCATGACTTCGAGGCTCTGCTCGCTCGCCATCCGCGCCATGTCCGAGTCCTCGACGCAGACCGCGCGCATCGCGCCGGTCGGGCAGGACTGCTGGCCGCGGGTCTGCTGCCAGCCTTGATCGATCAGGTGGGCGTCGAAGGTCCAGGCCTGCGGCAGCTGCAATTCCTCGTTCCACCAGATGTGACCGTAGGGACAGGCGTCGACGAGCTGCTTTTGGCCCTTCGCCCGTTTTGGATCTATCAGCACGATGCCATCCCCGCGCTTCCTGATCACACCTTTCGGCGCGGCCTTCATGCAAGGGGCGTCGTCGCAGTGATTGCACATGGTCGGAACGTAGGCGATGTCGATCATCGGCACCTGCCCGCGCTCCTTCTGCAAAATGTTGATCCACTTGTGGCCGTGCTTGGGCATCGGCGCCGAATAGCCTCGCCACTCATTGCCGATATATTCGTCCATGGCGGCGAGCGTGCACAGATTGCAGTTCGTGCATTCGGCCACGTCGATGATCAGGTTCCATTTTTTCATTTTGCCGGCACCAGTTGCGCCTCGTTGGGCGTGCGCTTGATGTTCGCATCCCGCGGCGTGTCTTTTGCCATGGCGGCGAACGCCGCCGACATGTGTTCGGTGCGGCGGTCCCACAGCGCGATCTGCACCAGCGAGTTCGCGCCGGCGAGCGAATGGGTGCTCTTGGTCTGGGTGCGTTCGGGCGTAAGCAGATTGAGGCAGCCGCCGCGATCGACCGACTTTCCGGGCTCGCCCATCGGGTCATAGACCGCCGAGGATTCGTAGCCATGCGCGACGCCGCGGGGCAGGCGCTGCGTCGGCAGCGCGGCGCAGATCACCGCGCCGCGGTCGTTGAAGACTTTGACGAGGTCGTGCTTGTTGATGCCGCGTTCCTTGGCGTCGTCGGCATTCATGCGCACGATCCAATAATAATAGCCGTCCACATTGACGCGGTGGTCTTCGATATTGAGCAGGAACGAATCCTTGCCGTCGCCTTGGGTATGGAACGAATATTTGGAATGCGGCGTGAGTAATTGCAGCGGATAGCGCGTGAACAAGTCGCCGGAATGCGGGCCCTCCCATGACGGCTCGTATTTTACGATCGGCGGCCGTTCCGGGTCGTTGAATCGCTTCAACGAATTGCACTCGAATTCAAGCTTGCCGGACTGGGTCTGCAAGCCGCGCAGATATTCTTCCGTGTAGTCGGACGGCAGCGGCTGCGCCTCCGGTACGTCCTTTTTACGGTTCTCGAAGAACCAGCGGAACGACACCGGCGCGCGCAGTTTCTCTTTCTCGGCCGGCACGACGAAATAGCCGCGTTTCAAGAATCTCTTCCAAGAGATGTGCTGCGGCAGGTCGGAGGCGAGAAAGGCGCGCTTGACCCAGTCGATCTCATTGCAGCCTTCGGAGAAATAATTGGCCAGCCCGAGCGGCTTGCACAATTCGTTGAAGATCCAGAAATCTGATTTCGATTCGCCGAGCGGCTTGATCGCCGGCGCTTGAAACACGATGACGCGGTGATTGAGCTGCTGCTGACCGTGGTGGCCGTAGCCGCCAAGTCCCGCCCATTCACTGATATCGGTGCGCTCGAAATTGGTGCAGGCCGGCAGGATGACGTCGGCGAATTTCGCTTCGCCCTCGAACCAGATCGACTGGTTGACCACGAATTCGAGATTCTCCGACTGATACATCCGCACCCAGCGGTTGGTATTGTTCATGGTCGAGAGGATCGAGCCGCCGTATTTGTAAAGCATGTGCACCGGCGAATGGCCGGCCGCCGGATAAGTGAATTTCGGAAACTGATGCTCGATCGATTTGCCGACCCACGGATAGCCTTCGGCTTTGCCGTCGAGGACCGCTTCCGGCACGAAGATGCGCGGGATGCGCTGGCCGTTGGAATTCATGGTCGGCAATTGCGGCATGCGCTGGTAGAGCTCGACCGGCATCGAGGTGTTTTCGAGATCGCCCGACATGCCGCCGTCGGCATAGCCGGGGAAATAAAAGTTAAAGTCGATCGGCGTGCCCCATTGCAGATTGCCCATATTGATGCCGGGCTTGCCGAGGCCCTGCATGGCGACGAGGCACACCATGACCCGCGCCCAGGGAATGCCGGTCTGATTGCGGCAGGCGCCGCCATGGCCGTTGCCCCAGCCACCGGGTGCGAGATAGACGCGCTTCTTCCCCCATTCACGCGCCAGCGCACGCACGTCTTTCGCCGGTACGCCGGTTTCCTTCTCCTGCCATTCCGGCGTTTTCGGAATGCCGTCGTCTTCGCCGAGAAGATAAGATTTCCACTTGTCGAAGCCGACAGTATGGGTCTCGACATATTGTTTGTCGTAGAGGCCTTCCTTGATCCAGACGTAAGCGATAGCCATGGCCATCGCGACCGACGTGGTCGGCTTCGGGGCGAACCATTTGCCGGGCAGGAATTGTGCGGAAGCGTTGTAATAGGGATCGACGTGGACGACCTTGATGCCGATCTTGGGATCTTTCAGCCACTGCCGCCGCGTGGTGCCTTCCTGAGCGCCGTAAGAACCTGACGTCGATTCAGGATCGGCCGCCCAGAACACGATCATGTCGCAGTTCTGCAGACAGTCCTCGACGGTGCCGTAAGTTTCCGATTGGCCGACGCGCAGCGTATGGCCCCAATGGTGCACCGCGCCCCAGTACCAGCCCTCCCAGGAATCCGGGTTGTGATGGATGCGGGTCATGCCGACGGCATTGGCGAAGCGAAACAGCGCCGAGAGGTAGTAGCCGATATTGCCCCAGGTGTGATGCGAGCCGTGCGAGAAGGTGATGGCGCCCGGGCCATATTCGCGCTTCTGCCGCTTGATCTCTCCGGTGACGATCTTGATCGCCTCGTCCCATGAGATGCGCACGTAACCGGACTTGCCACGGTTCTGCGGATTGCGCGCGCCGTTCGGATCGAAGTCGACGCGCTTCATCGGATAGAGCAGGCGGTCGGGCGAATAGACGATCGACTTGGCATTCTGGCCGTGCGGGGCCAAGGTCGTCTTGCGCGGCGGCGTCAGTTTCAGTCCCTTGGCCGCGATGGTCCATGACGCGCCGTCGTCGTCGGCGAGATCGATCGGCGTCATGCGCAGGATCTTGCCGTCTTTCACGTCGACAAAGACCGGCCCGCCATTGGTCATATTGCAATAGCGCCGCACGCCGCGGCGCAGCTTCTTGCCGTATGTGAGCCCGGCCGACTGGCTCAGCATCAAGGTTTGCGCGAACCAGTTGGTGAGATGCTCGGGCCCTTCGACAGTGAGCGTGAAATCCTTTTGTGCGTTGATCTGCGCCAGCCAGTCGATCGGCGGCGTCAGCAGCGACGCACCGGTCTTCGCGTTCTTGAACATCAATTTGATGTCCGGCTTGTCGTGGAAGCCCGCGCGCGAAGTGACTTGGCCATCCTTGAATTCGATCCAGCGTCCGATCGCTTCGTCGCGGGTCATGATCTGGGCGACGAAATTGTGCTCCTCGACGCGCGCCTTGAAGTCCGGATGCCGCCGCGCCGCATATTTGAGGAGTTGCGCCGCGCCGAACAGAACGACCGGCAATTTGAGCGTGGCAAGCGACATGAGGCTTCCTCCACTTTCCCGAGGCAATGCGTCGCGGGGCATATCCCCTTTTTATGCGGCGACCCGGGAATGGTAGATTTTGCAACAATTTCCAAGACTTGCAAACAGGTCTTGGAAACCGGGGCTCGGAAATGGCGGGACTGCGCTAGGCGCACCGCTTACGGCGCCTGGCGTGGCACGATATTTTGCATGTCGCCGCGTTTGCCGCCGAGGAATAGCCGCATATTGTCGACAATGAGCGGCATCACGAAATCCTCGTATTCGACGACATAACCGCCGACATGCGGGGTGATGAACACGTTCGGCAATTGCCAGAACGGGCTCTCCGGCGGCAGCGGCTCGGCCTGGAACACGTCGAAGCCGGCGCCGGCAATGCGGCGCTCACGCAGCGCTGCGGCGAGCGCGTCTTCGTCAACCGTCTGCCCGCGGCCGGCGCTGATGTAATAGGCCGAAGGCTTCATCGCGCCGAACACTTTGGCGCCGAACAGTCCGATATTGTCGGTGCTCGCCGGCAGCACATTGACCAGATAATCGGCTTTGGCCGCCGCTTCGGGCAGTTGCGCCGACGACATGACCTCGTCAAATCCGGCAATCTTGCGCGGCGTGCGGGTGACGCCGATCGTGCGCATGCCGAAGGCTTCGAGCAATTCGCCGATCGCCTCGCCGACGATGCCGGTGCCGACGATCACCGCGGTCTTGCCGTGCAACGTGCTCCATAGCCGGCGCTGCCAGATGCGATGCTGATGGTCTTCGACCTGACGCGTGGCATCGCGGCTTACCGCCATCATGAGATAGACGACCTGCTCGCGCATCGGCGGCCCGTGAATGCCGCGTCCGCTGGTGATCAGCACATCCGGCTTGAGCGACGGGCAGCGCAGGAAATGGTCGACGCCGGTGGCGAGCGACTGGATCCATTTCAGCTTTGGTGCGCCGGCCAACATCTCGTCGCGCACTTCAATACCGAACATGATCATGACGTCGACGTCGGACAGGTCTCCGGTCACCGCAGCCGCGTTCTTGAACAGCGCGAACCGCAGCGCCGGAAATTGCGCCTGCAGCCGGTCGCGATACATCTCGGCGTGGACGTCGACGATAAGGACTTTGGTGCTCATGAAGCGAAAGCGGGTGAGGGGTCAGTTTTTCGCGAGGCCGAAACACTTCACGGCATTGTTGAAGGCGATATCCGCGCGCACCTTATCCGTGAGCGGCGTGTGATCGAGAAATTCGCCCGCTTCCTCGGCCACTTCGAACGGATAGTCCGCAGCGAACATCACGTGCTCATGGCCGAGTGCTGAGATCGAGCAGTTCAGCGGCTCAGCCGAGCACATGCCGGATGTCGTGACCAGAATGTTCTCCTTGATATAGGCCGACGGCGGCTTGGCGAGTGTGACGCTGTAAAGCTTGGCGCGGCTATCGAAGCGCCACAGCAGATAGGGCAGGGTTTCGCCGAGATGGCCGAGCACGACCTTGGCGCGGGGAAAGCGGTCGAACAGGCCGCCGAAGACAAGCCGCAGCGCGTGCGAGCCGGTCTCAAAGCCCCATTCCCAAGTGGCCCGGCGCAACCCGGTATAGCCGTCGAGCACAGGGGCGGGCGTCACCGGATCGGTCGGGTGGATATAGATCGGCGCTCCGAGCGCTTCGGCGCGCTCCCAAAACGGATGCAGCGAGGGATGATCGAGATATTGGCCGTTGGTGTGGCCGTTGATCATCGCGCCGCAGAATTTCAGCTCGCGCATGCAGCGTTCGAGCTCGTCGGCCGCAGTCTTCGCGTCTTGCATCGCCAAATGCGCGAAGCCTGCATAGCGGTCCGGGCGTTTAGCGACTTCCCTGGCGAGAAAGTCATTGGCGGCTTTGGCGTTGCGGATGGCAGTCGCGGTGTCATGCTCGATCTGCACGCCAGGCCCCGCCAGGCTGAGCACGGAGCGCGCAATCCCGGCTCCGTCCATCGACGCCAGACGCGCTTCGCCGAAATCGGTCAGCGCTGCGAGCAATTTGGCGGCGTGTTTGGGATCGACGTGACCGACGGTAGAGCGCCAATAGCCTTCAAAGCCGGGCGGGAGAAAGTGCTCTTCAAGCGCGATCTTGTGCACCATGTAACCCCCCGATCGTGCGGCGCCGGTTCTTCCCGCCGGCGCAATGCTCTGTACCGTATTGCGGTGATCCTGTATCAAAGCACGAACCGGGCAGCAAGATTGCGTGGACCAAGCTCTGCTCCAGGAGCAGGGCGGCAGGTGGGAGCATCATCAGGGCATCATATGCGGACAACGGGCACGCGCGCTTCAAGCGACAAAAGCGGCGACAAGAACGGCGACAAGAGTCAGGTCCAAGTGATCGCGCGCGCCGCCGCCATCCTGCGCATCCTTGAAGATGAAGCGGACGGCTTGAGCCTCGGCCAGATCGCGCAACGCGTCGATCTGGCGCGTTCAACGGTGCAGCGCATTGTCGGCGCACTGGCGGCGGAGAAATTTCTGATCGCGGCGTCTCCGAACGGCCGGGTGCGGCTCGGCCCGACGATCCTGCGGCTTGCCGCATCGGCGCGCACCGATTTCGTCGCCGCAGCGCGGCCGTTTCTGGCGCAGCTTTCGAGCGAGCTTAAGGAAACCGCTGATCTCGCCGTGATCAAGAACGATCATCTCGTCTTCGTCGACCAGGTGATCGGCTCGCAGCGGCTGCGTACGGTGTCCGCGGTCGGCGAAACCTTTCCGCTCTATTGCACGGCGAACGGCAAAGCCTATCTCGCCGAGCTTGACGATGCCGCCGTCGCGCGCCTGATCGGCGCCGCCTATCCGCGCCGCACGTCGCACACGCTGACGCGGCTCGATCATTTGCTCAGAGATCTTAAATCGGTGCGCAAGACCGGCGTCGCCATCGATCGCGAGGAGCACACCGACGGCATCTGCGCCGCCGGCATCGTGACGCGCGATCCGCTCGGTAATAGTCTGGCGATCTCGGTGCCGGTGCCGGCGCAACGCTTCTACGACCACCAGAAAACGATCATCGATCGATTGCGCGCGACCAAGGAGGCGCTGGAGCGGCATCTGTTGGCGGCCGCCGCGTAACACCGGGGCGGCTTGTCCGCCCGACCGTAATTCGATACAAGTGTACCGAATAGCAGTACAGACTGCGACCGCAACGCGGGCGCCGACGAAACCGGGAGGAAGAGATCGTGACGCAAAAGATCCGCGGAGTGACGTTCGAGGAAAACCTCGACAACGCGATGGGGCTTGAGTTCTACAACCTGTCGCATCGCTTCGGTTATCAGTCGCCGAACTGGCCTTATTTCGAAGACGTCAAGATCGAACGCATCCATTACATGGCCAAATCGGGCGTGCTGTCGCAGCGCATCACGACCTCGATGCATAATACCACCCATATCGACGCACCGGCGCATGTAGTGCAGGGCACGCCGTTCATCGACGAAGTGCCGCTGCCGCATTTCTTCGGCTCCGGCATCGTGATCTCGATCCCGAAGAAGAAATGGGAGCAGATCACCTATGACGATCTGGAAAAGGCCGCCGGCAAGATCGTGCGGCCGCGCGACGTCGTTATCGTCAATACCGGTTGGCACAAGCTCTACGAAGACAGCGAGGATTATTTCTGCCGCTCGCCCGGCTTCGTGCCGTCGGCCGGCAAATGGTTTGTTGAAAAGCAGGTCAAGGTCGTCGGCCATGATACCCAGGCCAACGATCATCCGCTCGCCACCGCGATCGGCCCGCAGCGCAACGGGCCGCTGCATCCGCATCTCGCCGCCGAATACAAGGAATGGTCCGGCGGCCGCGACTGGAAGGACGATTTCCCGGAATGGGAGCCGGTCCATCGCATCCTGTTCAACAACGGCATTCTGGGGATCGAGAATGTCGGCGGCGACATCGACAAGGTCACCGGCAAGCGCTGCACCTTCGCCTTCTTCCCGTGGAACTGGGATCGCGGCGACGGTTGCATCATCCGCCTGGTCGCGATCATCGATCCGAAAGGCACCTATCGCATCGAGAAAGGGGAGACGTTCGCATGATCGTGCGCAAATTCTCCGAAGCAAAGCCGTACGACGCGCCGAACCATCGCGACTACAAATCGTTCCGCGTCTTCGGCGCCGAGATGGGCGTTTCGCAGACGCTGGTGTTCGGCATCTCGCATTTCCTGCCGGGCGGCGGCGCTGGTCCCGACGCTTCGCCGCCGGAGAAGATATATTACGTGTTGGCCGGCGAACTCACCGTGATTGTCGGCGGCAAGGAGTCAGTGATCAAGGCGGGCGACAGCTGTTACATCGGTCCGAACGAAAGCCGCGAGATCATCAATCGCGGCCATGACGTTTGCACCATCGCAGTTGCCGTGGCGCCGGTAAAATAACTTCCGCTCTCCGTCATCCTGAGGTGGCCGCCACGCTCGCACCCCGGGTGACGGATCACACACGGAGAACGATTGTGTCCGAAGATATCCTGAAAAACCCGCTGTCACTGTTCGACGTGCGCGGCAAGAGCGCGATCGTCACTGGCGCGACCGGCGCCTTCGGCGCCGTCGCGGCAAAGACTTTGGCGGCTGCGGGCGCCAATGTCATCGTCGCCGCCAACAATGCGGAAGGGCTGAAGAAGCTCGCCGCGGACTGCATTAAGCTCGGCGGCAAGGCCGAGGTGGTCGCCAAGCGTCCAAGCTCCGAAGCCAATTGCGACGCTATTGTCGCGGCGGCGATCGATAAATTCGGCGGCCTCGATATTCTGGTCGTGGCCTCGGGCCAGAACAAAGTGGCCAAGATCGTCGATCAGAAGGCCGAAGACTTTCTCGACGTGATGGACGCCAATGTCACGCAGTCCTGGCTGATGGCGCGCGCCGCGGCGCGGCAGATGATCAAGCAGGGGCGCGGTGGAAAAATCATCTTGATGTCTTCGGCGCGCGGCCTGCTCGGCCATCCGGCCGGCTACACCGCCTATTGCGCGTCGAAATCCGCGGTCGACGGCATCACCAAGGCGCTGGGCTGCGAGCTCGGCGCGACGGGCATCACGGTCAATGCGCTCGGGCCGACGGTTTTCCGCTCGCCGCTGACCGAATGGATGTTCGCCGATGACGAGCGCGGCAAAACCGTTCGCGCCGGCTTTCTCACCAGGGTGCCGAAGGGCCGCCTTGGCGAGCCGGAAGATCTCGCCGGCCCGCTGCTGTTCCTCGCCTCCAAAGCGTCGGATTTCTATACCGGCCACATTCTCTATGCCGACGGCGGCTATACGGCAGGCTGACCATGGCGGTGGATGTGGCAAAAGCGCGGATTGCGGTTATCGGCGCCGGTCTGATGGGCCACGGCATCGCGCAAGTCTTTGCGCTTGCCGGTCACAAGGTGACGATCACCGACACGTTCGCCAAGAACCTCGAAACGGTAAAGACGCGCATCTCGGCAAACCTGAAAGATCTTGGCGACGACCCCTCGGCTGTCGACCGCGTCACGCCGCAGGCCGATCTTGCCGTGGCTGTGCGTGACGCCGATTACGTCGTCGAGGCGGTGCTGGAAGATCTGCCGCTCAAGCAAAAGCTATTTGCCGAGATCGAACGCCATGTGCGCGCTGATGCGATTCTTGCCAGCAACACCTCGGTCATTCCGATCACCGCGATCATGCAGGGCCTGAGCCGGCGTGAGCGCGCAGTCGGCACGCATTGGTGGAACCCGCCGTTCCTGGTGCCGCTCGTCGAAGTGATCGAGACGCAATGGACATCGCCGCAGACTGTTGGCTTCACAATGGAACTGCATCAGCGCGCCGGCAAGAAGCCGGCGCACGTGAAAAAGGACGTGCCGGGCTTCATCGGCAACCGGCTGCAACACGCGCTATGGCGCGAGGCAATCTCGCTGGTCGAGAACGGCATCTGCGACGCCGAGACCGTGGATGCGGTCATCAAGGCTTCGTTCGGTCGGCGTATCGCGGTGCTCGGTCCGCTGGAAAATGCCGATCTCGTCGGCACCGATCTGACGCTCGCCATTCACGAGACCGTGCTGCCGGCGATCGACAGCCGGCCGGGGCCGTCGCCCTATCTGAAGAAGCTTGTCGCCGACGGCAAGCTCGGCTTCAAATCGGGCGAGGGCTTTCGCAAGTGGAGCACCGAAGAGCAGGCGGTCTTGCGGGCCAAGGTGGTGGCGCATTTGAAAGCGTCGCGCGACAAGTGATTGCCTTCTCTCTAGGAGAAGGAAAAGAAACGAGCCGGGTCCAGGGGAGGGTTCTCATGACCAACGACAAGACGCGGTCCGCCGCCAAATTGTCCGCCATTGATCGCCGCAGCGTTGTCGCCGGCACTCTCGGCGCGATCGTCGCGCCGTCTGTACTGCGTATCATCCCCGCCAATGCGCAATCCAAGGGCGTTAAGCTCGGCCTCGTCAGTCCGCATACCGGCCCGCTCGCGGGCTTC
>Ga0210388_10000906_pt1 | contig 23543 bp, 17 predicted proteins | sample IncBWC19OmetaG_FD_155485 | JGI IMG/M metagenome (GOLD analysis project Ga0210388, IMG submission 155485) | Forest soil microbial communities from Barre Woods Harvard Forest LTER site, Petersham, Massachusetts, United States - Inc-BW-C-19-O ...
CGCTGAGCAAGTCCTTGGGCCAATGCGCGCACCTTCACCGGCGGGCCGCCGAATTCCAGGAATGGTGAGTAGCTTTCCGTAACGCTCAGGATTCGCATTGTTCGCGAAGGATTTTCTTCAGCGTCTTGGCAAAAACGCTGAACCGGAATTCCCGCTCGACGCGCTGCCGGCCGCGCCCGCCCATTTTCTGCGCGAGGGCCGGGTCGGAAAGGAGCGTCTCGATGGATGTGGCCAGCTGCGCCGCGTCGCCATGTGGCACAAGATAGCCCGTAACGCCGTCCTCAATTACTTCCGGCGCTCCGCCGTGCGCTCCGCCGATCACTGGCTTCCCATGCGCCATTGCTTCAAGATATACAAGTCCGAATCCCTCGCCTCGGCTTGGGAGAACAAACATCTCGCAGGCTTCATAGCAAGCCGAAAGCTCCTGGTAACTCAAACCCGTTAGAAAATGTACGTGACGATTCACACCGTTTTTTTCTGCCAGTTCTTCCAGCCAGACGCGGTCATCGCCATCGCCCACAGCCACCAGTTGCAATTCCGGCCAGCGCGTCAGAAGCCGCGGCAGAGCCGTGATCAAGGTATCCATCCCCTTGTAGCGCTCATTCGCCAGCCAACGGCCGACGCTCAGTATCACGCGCCCCTCTGGATACCCGTGAGGCAGCTTGCCCTGCGGGCCGCTCGCAGCAATCGCTTCGAATTCCGGATCAAGTGCCCACGGTAGCATGCGGATGCGCTCCCGCCTCACGTGCTGTTCAACCACGTGATTCGCCGTGTCTGCGCTTGGCGCAAGCACCACATTCGCGCGCCGCAGCGCGAGCCGCCGCACCGCAGGCAGTGGCTCCCACACTTCCACGCCGTGCGTGCAAATGATCGTTCTCAGCCGCGGCGCCGCGATCTTCATCGCTTGCGCAACCGGCCCCAAGTTAGGATGCCCCGCAAGCACTACCTTTCCGCGCCGTCTCGCTGCCCGTATCGCGGTCGCCGTGAAGCGCGCTTTGCTTCTCTCGCACCCCGTAAACACGAATTCCTTGCCGCCCACAGACATCCGGTGCAGTTCTCTCGTGTCATTCAAGCTGACCAGCCTGTAGTCCAAGTGCCGGCTCGCTGCGAATTCGCTGAGCACAGCCGCAAGATGCCGGCTCGCCCGCTGCACGCCGCCCGTCCCATTTAGTTCTGTAAACAGTCCAATCAGCACGCGCCGAGTCTGCCTTGTGTCGTGACGTAAGGCAAGCACTCCCGAATCGCCCTTGGAAAGATATCAACCCCTGGATGTATTTCTCCGCGCAAGACAAGCCTCCACAGCAATGCTAGGATACGGCGAAATGAAAACCTCTTTGAAAATCCGTCTCTCTTACATCCTATCTATATTTTTTTCGCTGGTTTCGCTCGCCGCGGTCTCAACCACCGGCCAGACCGCCCAGGTCTTCCGACTCGATGGCGGCAATTCCACTTACGCTTTCGGTGTGAACGAGCACGGCGAGTTGCAGCCGCTCTATTGGGGCGGCCGTCTCAGTGCGCACGATACAATTGCTGCCGCACATTCGTTCCCGGAGATGGCTTCGTTTGATTCTCCATATACAACCACGCCCCAGGAATATGCAGGCTGGGGCGCGGGGTTATTTACCGAGCCCGCGCTCAAAGTCAGCTTCGCCGATGGCAATCGCGATTTGGTTCTTCATTTTGTCCGCGCCGCGCAGAACAGTCCTCAATCGGTCGAGTTGCAACTGAAGGATATTTCTCGCGAAATTTATGTGACGCTGCGCTACTCCATTGATGCGGAGAGCGGCATCCTCGCACGCTCCGCTGACATTGAGAACCGCGAAAAGCAACCAGTCGTGATCGAACAGGCGGCCGCCGCGCAATGGACTCTGCCTCCCGCCCGCTACACCCTGAGTTATTTGACCGGCCGCTGGGCCGGCGAGTGGACCCTGAATCAGGAGCCGATTCTTGGCGGCGAGCGCGTCATCGAAAGCCGCCGCGGAACCACCAGCCATCAAGCCAATCCGTGGTTTGCGATTTCTCGCGACGATAGTCAATCGTCAGTAGGGCCAATTGCTGCCGGGGAAGAGCACGGAGAAGTCTGGTTTGGCGCGCTGGCGTGGTCGGGCTCCTGGCGCATCACCGTCGAACATACCCAACTGGATGCGGTACGCGTAACCGGCGGGTTCAATCCCTTTGATTTTGGCTACAAACTCAAACCCGGCGAACATCTCGAGACGCCCATTTTTTATGGCGGCTATTCCGATCACGGCCTGGGCGGTGCCTCGCGCCTAATGCATCGCTTTGAAATCGCTCACATCCTGCCGCAAGCGCCGGACCCCAAGCCGCGTCCCGTAATTTACAATTCGTGGGAAGCCACCGAATTCAGAGTCGACGAAGCCGGGCAGATAGCAATCGCGGAGAAAGCCGCATCCATCGGCGTGGATCGCTTTGTGATGGACGACGGCTGGTTTGGCCAGCGCAAGGACGACCACGCAGGACTCGGCGACTGGTACGTGAACCAGGAGAAATTTCCTCACGGCCTGAAGCCGCTCATCGACAAGGTTCATTCCCTCGGCATGGATTTCGGTTTGTGGGTCGAGCCGGAGATGGTGAATCCCAATTCCGATCTCTATCGCAAGCATCCCGACTGGGTTTTGAATTTTCCTGGACGTCCGCGCTCCGAATCGCGCAACCAACTTATCCTCAACCTTGCTCGCCCCGATGTGCGCGACTATGTCGAAGGCTTTCTCGACAAGCTGCTCACCGAAAACGACATCGCTTTTCTCAAATGGGATTACAACCGCAACTGGTCGGAGCCGGGCTGGGATCAAGTTCCCGTCGATGAGCAGAAGCGCGTCTACGTCGAATTCATTCGCAATCTTTATTCGATCCTTGCGGACCTGCGCAAGAAGCATCCCAAGGTCGAAATCGAAAGCTGCTCTGGTGGTGGAGGTCGGGTCGATCTGGGCATTTTGCGTTACACGGACGAAGTGTGGCCGTCAGACAATACTGATCCTTTCGACCGCCTGTCGATGCAGGATGGCTTCACCTACGCCTACACGCCGCAAATCATGATGGCTTGGGTCACCGACTCGCCGCACTGGCTCAACAACAAGCGCACGACCTCTCTCGTCTACCGCATGCTCAGCTCGATGCAAGGCTCGCTGGGCATCGGTGCCAATCTCAATAATTGGAACGCTGAGGACTTTGCCACCGCCAAGCGCCTGATCGCTGCGTATCACTCCGTGCAGCGAACGATTGTCCGCGGCGATCTCTATCGCTTAATCAGCCCGCGCGATGGCAGCCAATTCTCCGCTACGCAAACTGTCTCGGCCGACAAAAATCAGTCCGTCGTTTTCGCCTTTGCCAACGCCACTCAAGAAGGCCGCGGCTTTCCCCTGCTGCAACTTCAAGGCCTCGATACCAACGCCGAATACAAGCTTAGCTGGATCGAAGGCAAAGCTCTTCCCGGCACCCCAGAAAGCGCCTCAGGCGCGTGGTGGATGCACCACGGTTTGCAGCTCGATCTCCGCGGCGATTTCCAAGCCGCCGCGTTCCGGCTGGATCGCCAGCCCTAATTCTGCGACACCGAAACAATATTTTTCAGAAAACGCTGCTATCGAAAGACAGAGCTGCCGCTCAACACTTCTTCTCACATGTAATAACCGTCCGAGCCGCGATTTTATTCTGCACGGCTCCACTCTTTTCGCTCACAAGCAAACACAATTAGAAACGAGAAAGAATCTGGAATAAGCCGCGCGCCATTCCAGTTAAAACAATTGCAAGCGCATTCACCGGTGACGCGAGCAAGACCGTTGCAACATGCACCGCTATTCAAGAGCGGGGCAGAGAAACCAAAAGTCAAAGGAGAATTGCGATGAAATTGTTGAGTGGATTGTTGGCCCTGGCCTGCGTGCCGGCGGCTTTAGCAGGAAATAATGCACCCCTTCCTAAGGATAACGTGGCCGAATTTGTGGCCGAGCGTTTGGATATCACAACGCTCCCCTCTTCCATTCGCCCAAAAACCCAGAAGAGCAAGAAGACCTTCGGCGATTACGGCTATGTCATGCGGCAACTCGACGACAAACAAGTCCTCATCGAAGCGACGCCCGCGGGCTCACAAATCAACATCCGCGTCCTCGAACAAAAAGCTTCTGCAATTTACGTTTGCGTGCAAGCTCCCGGACAAGATGCAAACAGCGGACCAATCCAGCGTGTTCTGCTGCTGAAGCTCAAAAATGAAAACGGTCTTCTCAAGGGCAGAGAGTCCTGGAAAGAATTCAGCGGCTGCCCTGTGCTCGGTGCCGACCCCGCCGCCGCGGACTCTTACGGCGGATAATCAACGATTCTTCTAGAACGCGCCCCGCGGATCAAACTCTCATCGATGGCTGTTGGAACGGTGAGGAATGGTCCGCGGGTTTTTCAGATAAATCAGTACTTTTCAAGACCTTTATACCCCTGAATGACTAGCTCGCTGCTAGGAAGCCGGCCCGCCTCCTAAAAGAGTCGACAGTTCGCCAAAGCGTTCAAGGTAAATATCCGCAGGGTGCACGTCCCGGTCATGCACCCCAAAACCGTAATTCACCGCCGCAGCCAGCATCCCCGCGTTGCGCGCAGTTTGCACATCCACTTCGGAATCGCCGACGAGCAGCGCTTCTTTCGGCTCAGCTCCCAATTGACGCAGGATCGTCCTTGCGCCCAGCGGATCAGGTTTCTTCGTTTCGAAACTATTTCCCCCATAGATCGCGCGAAAATATTTCGATAGCCCCATCGCATCCAGAATCCGCACGCTGATGCGCACTGGCTTGTTGGTCAACACTGCCATCGGCATGCTCGCAAGTTTTTCCAGTGTCTCTGCAACGCCCGGATACGCGCACGTCGTATCCATTTTGTGGGTTTCGTAGTAACGCAGAAAAAAGTCCAGCGCCCGTTGCCGCTCCTCTTCCAGGCACCCTTCCCCAAGTGCCCGGGCCACAAGCTGCGGCGCTCCGTGCCCGATATAACCGGAAATCGTTTCTTCTGCCAACTCCCTGCGTCCCAATTCGCGCAGCATCGCATTAACCGAATGAATCAAATCCTGCTTCGAATCGATCAGCGTGCCGTCCAGGTCGAAAATCAATGCGCGTACGGAACTAAGTTTTAGGTCAGTCATGAATCTTTTATCTTATTATGCCTGCAGACTGTTTCGATGCCGGCATCGCGATTTTTAACCCACCATGAAAGCTGCATTAAAGAAAGCATTCTATCGTTTATCAGAATCGCCCCCACTTCGCGTAAACTAAAAGGCTTGCGACTCGGCACAATATACGACCGGAGACCCATACGACATGGCCCAGGTTCACCCCTTTCAGGCGTTTCGCTACAACCCCCAGCGTGTCCCGTTCGAACGCGTCCTGACTCAGCCTTACGACAAAATTTCTCCGGCGATGCAAGACAACTATTACGCCGCCGACCCGCATAATCTGATCTCTGTCGAAAAGGGCCGTACCTTTCCGGACGATTCTCCGCAGAACAACGTTTACACGCGCGCCGCCGCCAGGCTGGACAATTGGATCCGCGAAACCATTGTCACGCAAGATCCCGCCCCATCTTTCTACGCTTACGCGCAGGAATTCACCATCCCTGGAACCGGCGTGCAAAGCACGCGCCGCGGTTTTATCGGCGCCGGCAAACTGGAAGACTACTCCGCGGGTATCGTCTTCCGCCACGAGCACACGCTCTCCGGCCCAAAAGCTGACCGCCTCGAACTTCTTCGCCACACGCGCATGCACACCGGCCAGCTCTTCATGCTCTATTCGGATCCCCAACAGCGCATCGACGCGATCCTGAAAGATGCTGAATCCGATGTCCCCGCAACCACCCTGCACGATGAATACGGTGTCGTACATCGCTTGCGAGTCATCTCCGATCCTGACCGCACAGCCGCCATCAAGTCCGCGATGGAAGAACAGAAGCTCGTCATCGCCGACGGCCATCATCGTTATGAAACCGCGTTGACCTACCGCAAAGAGCGCCGCCTCACCGCCGGTGGCGTTCATCCCTCCGCCCCGTATGCACAGGCTCCGTACGATTTTGCGATGATGACGTTCGTCAACACATGCAGCGAAGGCCTCACAATTCTCCCGACGCACCGCCTCGCCGCGAACCTGCACGATTTTTCCTGGAGCGAGGCTCGCCGCTACCTCGAACCGTGGTTCGAAGCGCAAGCATTTCCGTTTGCGGATGACGGACAAAAAGCGGAAGCGCAAAGCAAATTTCTCGCGCAGCTTCACCAAGCGCGTGGGCAAAGAGCCATCGGCGTCTATCCCGCCGCGGAACACGCGAAGCGCGCCTATTATGTTTTAACTCTGCGACGTGGCGCGGACCTTACACAACTTCTTCATAGCGTTTCGCCACTTCAGCGCGAACTGGATGTGGTCTTGCTCCATGACGGGATTCTCGAGCCCGCATTCGGCATCACCCTGCAATCCGTGACCGCCGAAAGAAATCTCAGCTACGAGCGCGAAGCCCCTGCTGCTCTCGACGCCGTCGATCGCGGTGCAGCACAGATCGCGTTTCTCCTGAATCCGGTCGATGTCGACCAGGTGATGCACATCGCCACGTCTGGAGAAGTGATGCCGCAAAAGTCCACCGACTTCTATCCCAAACTTCTAAGCGGCATCGCCATGTACCGCGTCGACTGACCCTAAAAGGTTCCGTTCCTATTTGTAGTCACCAGACAAGCGGGATAAGCCGGGACTGCGTGGACTGGCAGTATTCGGAATAGCCTGCCAACTCTTGGCGAAGAATTTTTTCATCGTTCAAAAGTCGCAGAATAATCATGGGGATGACCAGGGCAAAAGCGGGCAGCGCCCAATACGACCCCAACGCCAGTGGCGCGAACAAAATCGAAATGATCCCGCCGAGATACATCGGATGTCGAACGATCCGGTAAGGCCCAATGGAGATGACGCGCTGCTCTTTTTCCACTTGAATGATCCGCGAAGCGTAGCTGTTCACGCCCATAACCCAATACGTCATCAAGTATCCCGCGAGAGCAATTGCTCCCGAAAAAATCATCAGCCAGACGGGCACCGCACCGAAAGTTCTGCGCGACCATCCAAACCGGAAATCAAAACCCGGAATCAGAAAAGCGGCAATGAAAATCAGCTTCGCTAGTCTCATAATCAGTTTCTGCTCGCCGACTTTTTCGTTGGCCTGCAACCTGCGCTCCACCAGTTGCGGATCGCGCTCGACGAAATAGATGGACGCCGCCACCATCGGAATTATCAGGAGTCCGAGGAATATCCAACCCTGCCAATATTTCCAGGTGCCTGCGGGAAGGAATAACATCGCACCAACCACGACGGCCGTGAGCATGCATTGAACAATAACTTTTGCTTTGAGGCTCATGCGATACCAAAGCAAAAGGGCACGCTCACGCGTGCCCTTTCGCAAAGACCATTTTTCGCGCCACCTGTTCGGTTCGTTCCGCGAAGCATGCGGCAACCCGCTTCGCAAATCTGCGAACGCTTACTTGGCGAAGCTGGCTACCGCTTCGGCTTCGGTGTTGTACACGTCGAACACCGTCAGCAACTTGGTGATTTGCAGCACTTCCTGGAACTTGCTACCCAGGTGCGCCAGTTTCAGTGCTGCGCCCTGCGACTTTGCGCTGTGATGCGCGGCGACAAGCGTGCCCAAGCCCGCGCTGTCGATGAACGTGATGTTCGCCATGTTCAGCACGACCTTCGTTTTTCCTTCAGCGATCAGGCTCTTCACTTTCTCCCGCAGCGCGTTGCTCTCTTCGCCGAGTACGATGCGGCCGTCCAGCGCCACCACGGACACGCCATCCACTTCCCGGTTCGTCATCTTCAATGCCACTGTGTTTTCCTCCTCATCGGATAGCAGTACCGGCGGCAACCCGGGCCGGAACCACAAAGCTTATCAATAATAGTCCGCGCACGACATGTAATATCCGCAGACCGGGCATATCAACTTGCAACGCCGCGATTCCAGCCGCTGCGAGCACACCGGACAATAGCGCGAAGGATCTTCCCCTGCCACTACCACACACGTTTCAGCTTTCGCCGCAGAGGTATTTAGCGCAGATACCTCCGCCGACTCCCGCTGAACCGGGGCAAGCTCCTGTTTCGCGGCACTATTCACGGCCCGTCGTTTATAGCACATCCCCCGCCAACTGTGTAGCGCAAGCCCCTCCAATATCCGTAGGGGCACGATACATCGTGCCCTCCCCCGCATCGCGTCCTCTGCTCTTCCTCACATCGCGTTATCTGCTAATCTCATCCTTCGCCAATCCCATGCCCCCACACATCCCTGAAGTCCGCGGCCTAAACCTCGACCCCCAAACCCGCTGCCTCCACTACCACTCTCCACTCGACATAATCGCCATCAAAATGAAATGCTGCGGGACCTACTACGCCTGCAAAGATTGCCACGACGCCCTCGCGGGACATTCTATTGAAGTCTGGCCCGAGGCCGAGTGGGGCCAGAAAGCTATCCTCTGCGGCGCCTGCCGCGCCGAGCTAACAATTTACGCCTACCTCGAATGCAACTCGGTTTGCCCGGCCTGCCAGGCCCCGTTTAACCCGGGCTGTCGCAACCACCACCATTTCTATTTTGCGACCCCTCAGGCTCGCCACAGGAATTAGTTTCCGTTACCGCTCAGCCCTCTCAAGGTGCCGGAAATCCCGATTGCCACCCGGAGCCACTGAGCCGGAATCGGCATCTGCTGCGTCCCAAGCCTTGCGGTCAATGGGCTGGATGGGTTCCAGCTTTTTCAGTGACAGCGATTTGTTCACTGCAGGCAGTTCTTTGGCTACAAAAGTATCGAATTCGCTGGCGACATCCTCCAGCTCTTTTTTCAGCGAGTCGATCCGCGCGGTCTGATAATCGGTGGGGCGCCCTTCATAGTTCAAGATTTCTCCATAGAGTCCCGTGGTTTTTTCGCGGATGCGTTCCTCGCCGGTGATGGCCCCTCCTTCCGTAGTGGCCACAATCTTCTTTCGCATCGTTTCCACTTGCCCCGCGAGCTCTTGGAGACGCTTGCTCAAAGCGGCGTCTCCTTTCGTTTTTGCCGCCCGCTCCAGCAGCGCATCGTGCACACCGTTAATGCGGTCGACATCGAAGCTCATGTCTCCCAACAGGCGATGGAGCCGCATGGCCGCATCGAATTCCAATTTGCGGTCTTCCAGTGTGAATTTCGCACGCGGGTCGAGCACCACCTCAAGCTGTGTGGTGTAAGTCTCTTTGCCGCGTGTCATCTTCACGGTGTACGTGCCCGGCAAAACTCTCGGGCCTTGGGCCGCTTCAAAAGCGGCTGTCGCAGCTGGCGGCACATGCGGCGCCTTCAACCTCATCGACCATTCCACGCGGCTGATCCCCCGGCGGCTGTTTGGCGGAAGCGTGTCCACGACCTTGCCCTGCGAATCCAGCACTTCGAGTTTCATTTTTCCAAAAATGTGCCGCTTGCTCTGATAGTAAGTAATCAAAGCCGCGTCGGGAGGATTCGGCCCGGTGAACACCGCGCTTCCTTCCGCCCACCCGCCGTTCGCTTGGAGCCGCTGTTGTGCCGGCTTGGCCTGCAGGAAGACAGCCTCTTGCGTCATGACTTCGGGCGTCAATTTACGGAGTGGCGAAATATCGTCCACGATCCAGATGCCCCGGCCATGCGTGGCCACCACCAGATCCGATTCTCGTGGCTGCACGACAATGTCCCGGACGGCGACCGTCGGGAAATCGTGGCCTTTGTACTGCGCCCAGTGCTTGCCGCCATCCAATGAAATCCAGAGGCCAAATTCGGTCCCCAAAAATAACAAATTGGGGCTCACCGTATCCTCTTTGATGACGTGCGCGTAACCGCGCACACCGCTGCCAGCGGCCACGACGGAAGTCCACGTCTTTCCGTAATCGGTGGTCTTGAAGACGTGCGGCTCCATATCTCCAAACGTATGCCGATCGAACGCTACATAAGCCGTCCCGGCGTCATACAGACTCGCTTCCACCCACGACACCCACGAAGCTTTCGGCAGGTTGGGAACGTTAGCCACCACGTTGGTCCAGGTCTTGGCGCCGTCGCGCGTCAGCTGCAGGTTTCCGTCATCGGTGCCAACCCAAATCGTTTGCCCGTCGCGTGGCGATTCGCTGATCGAGTAAATCGTCGTGTGCATTTCTGCGAAGGAATTGTCCACTGTGACGCCGCCGGACTCTTCCTGCTTCTGCTTTTCCGGATCATTGGTGGTGAGATCAGGGGAGATGCGCTCCCACGACTGGCCATGATCGCGCGAGCGGAACAGGAATTGCGCCCCAATGTAAATCGTGCCCTTCTCATTCGGGCTCATGTGGACGGGCGTGTTCCAATTGAAGCGCAGCTTTTTTTCTCCATAGTTGGGCTGTGGCTGGATGAAGCGCGATTCCAAAGTGAAGCGATTGACGCGCGCGATAAATCCACCCTGTGATTCGACGTAAGCGTAGTTCGCGTCGGCTGGATCCGTGAACGCCCAGAATCCATCACCGCCTCCAAGATTTTCCCATCGTCCATTGGTAATCCCGCCGGGATACTGTGAGTCGCCCATCCACACGCTGTTGTCCTGCAACCCGCCGAAGACGTGATACGGATCGGCGTTGTCTGTGCTCACGTGATAGAACTGCGAGATCGGAAGATTGTTGCCCTTCCACCAGGTATTGCCGCTATCGTACGAGTACCAGATGCCTCCGTCGTCGCCCGCGATGAGGTGATCGGTATTTTCTGGATTCACCCACACATCGTGAAAATCTCCGTGCGCGCCATTGGCGATGGCGCTGAAGCTCTTTCCGCCATCTTCGCTCAGAATCAAGACAAGGTCCGGCTTGTAGAGTTTGTTTTCGTTTTTCGGATCGACGATCAGGTTGGCAAAGTAAAAGGGCCGCCAAACCATCCAGTTGCTCCGGTCCCGCTCTTCCCACGTTTTTCCGCCATCCTCGGAGCGGAAAAGCGCGCTGCGTGTGGACTCGATCAAGGCATACACGACATTTGGTTTGGACGGCGCAATCGTAACCGCGATGCGGCCCCACGGTTTCGCAGGCAGTCCTTTTGCATTCTTTTCATCCAGCTCGGTCCACGTTGCCCCGCCATCCGCGGTTTGAAAAAAACTGCTCCCGCTGGTGGCCGTGGGACTCTCGCCGCCTGAGCGGAACGTCCAGCCCTTCCGCCGAAAATCCCACATCCCCACGAACAGAACTTTGGGATCCTGCGGATTCATCGAAATCATCGAGCAGCCGGTGGAAAGATTGGCGCCTTTCAGAATCTTGTTCCACGTTTTTCCGCCATCCGTCGTCTTATAAAGGCCGCGGTCCTCGCTGTCGCTCCAGAGTTTTCCCGGCACGCATGCGTAAACCGTGTTGCCGTCTTTCGGGTCAACGATAATTTTCGAAATACGCTCGGAATTTGGCAGGCCCATGTTGGTCCAACTGTCCCCGCCGTCCGTCGACTTGTAGATACCATTGCCGATCGACACGCTGTTTCGCGTCCACGCTTCGCCCGTGCCGGCCCAGATGGTCTTCGGCGCTTGCGGGTCGATGGCCAGCGCTCCGATGGACTGAACCGCCTCTTTGTTGAAAACAGGCTTGAACGTCGTGCCCCCATTCGACGATTTCCACACGCCGCCGCTCGCCGACCCCACATACACGGTCAGCCGCCCGTCTTCCTTTACGGCGGCGATCGCTGACACCCGTCCGCTCATCGTCGCTGAGCCGATGTTTCGAGCGCCGAGCCCGGAGATGGAGTCCGAATCGAATTTCGCCTCCTGCGCCGCCGCGGACCCGGCAACGATCGTCAAAGTGAAACTCATCATCACTGCAAAACAGCAGCAACGCATTATTTTGCTCATATCGAGGAATTCCTCAGAAGCAGAGTAGAAACCACGGCTGTCCCAGGTGACACCAATCTTGGATATTCGGGCAGAGGAGAGCCATTCGTACCAATGCTCTCTTCCAGATTCACTCTCCGGCCGGCGGCGCTTTAGTCTCGGGCTTCGAGCCGGGCATCGAGAAAACCGCATCCTCCAGCGGCACGTTCTGCTCGATCTTCTCGACCGAAATCTGCGTCCGCGAGGAACCGCCCTTTTGCGCCTGCTCGACGGTAAAAGGATAATAAATTCCGTTCACCTGCTCGTAGTCGCCGTAGTACAGCTCAGACTCCTGCAGCGCCCCGCGTATCGTCGTTTGAATCTCGATTTTCAATTCCAGATACGAATCGCTGTCGAGATAGTAGTAGCGCACGTCTCCATTCTTCATGCTCAGCTTGATCTTGAAACAATCGGTCCCTTCCATCGAGTCGTGTCCCACGAGTTCTGCTTTGTGGCCCTTTTCCTTATACTCCATCAGCGGCCCATCCATATCCGCGTCCACCACCAGGCTTTTCAAATCGTCCTGCGAAAGCAGTTCCGGATCTTTGCGCCCGCCGAAAGGAGAAATCTGCCACCCCGTCTTGCCATCGTAGGCCTGCACTTGCGCCAATCCTTGGATGATGAATTCTTCCCGTACCTTATCCGCGCGTTTGTTTTCCTGCAAAAATTCCGCGCGAAACGACCCCTGTGTCAGCTTTGCCGTACTACGCAAGCTGTGCACCGACTTCATCTTTTCCGCTCCGCCCCGCGCCTGAATATTCTTCGCGATCACTTCATCAACGGTTTGTGCCCCAGCTCCGAAAGAAAAGGATGTGCTGACCACTAGGAGGAAAAGCGAGAAGCGGCAAATCCTGGCCAAATTCATCCACTGCTTCAGATTCAAATGTACCCTCATGATATTCACCCCGAACGCAGCTACATGCGAGTATGCACCAAAGGGAAGGGAGCAAGACGCCGAATCATCATAATACTCAGAATCTATGTTTTACATGCTGCCCGGCACCGCCGCGGAGCTTTCTCTCTCGCGATATCTTAAGCCGGACTTTTCCCCGGCCACGCGATCTGACCCTTGCCGCGATACGCCAAATTGGCGATGTGCCCCGCTCGCGCCGCAGCGACTCCGGTTTCGACCGGCGCATTGGGCTCTTTGCGGCTCCTGACGCACTCAAAAAAATTCTGCATGTGGTCGATGGTCCCATCGCGAAAGCTGTCAGCCCTCATAACCGGATTGTCTCTGCCAAACACGCCCTCGTGATACACGCCAAACCCGTTCCGGGTAAGCTTCATGGTCGCGTCTGTGCCGCGGAACTCCAGCCCTCCGTCATCAATCGAGGACGCCATCATGCCCTCGTAGACCACATCGAACCCCGGATAGCGCAGCGCCGCCTGCACCGTGTCGGGACAATCCCATTGCTCAAAAATATATTTGTCGCCGAGCATCTGCGCGTCACGCGGCTGATCTGATTTCATCGCCCAGTGCACCACGTCGATCCAGTGCGTAAAGAGATCGGTCATCGCGCCGCCGCCAAAATTCCAAAACCATCGCCAACGGTAAAACTTCTCCTCGCTAAATGCCTGCTCCGGCGCCCCTCCGAGCCACTGCTTCCAATCGAGCGCCTGGGTATCGATTAGCTTTGACGCCCCCCCAGCCAAATAGTTTTGCCACCAATAAGTTCTCACCTGCGGTACACGCCCCAGGCTCCCTCCCTGAATCAGCTCCACCGCATCGCGAAAGTGGCTCCAGCTCCGCTGCTGCATCCCGCACTGCAAAATTCGCTTGCCCGAGCGCACCGCATGCGTGAGCGTTGCCCCTTCCTCGATAGTGTGCGTCACAGGCTTTTCAAGATATACGTCCTTGCCCGCCGCCAGCGCGTCCGCCGCCATGCGCACATGCCAATGGTCCGGCGAAGCAATAATGACCGCGTCGATCTCCTTCTGCAGCACTTCGCGATAGTCCACATGCGTAGTCGCGATGCCGTTGGAGCGCAGCTTCACAGCGTCGCGCCGCGGCCCATACACATCGCTGACGGCGACGATCTGGTAGCCGCCCACTTTGTCAGCCGCATTGAGCAAATCGCCCATGCGCCCACCCGCTCCCAGCACCCCGATACGCAAAGTATCGTTAGCCCCAAGCACCCGCGTTGACGCCAGCGCAGTCAGCCCGCCCGCAATCAAAAAGCTTCGACGATTAGGTGGATATTCCATGCCGCCCATCTTAACGATTCACGCCCAACGAAGAAAGTGGCCACCCTTGCCCGGGCGCGGCTAGAGATCTGCGCGGGTGCCCCATTCTTGCGGGTTTGATTCATGCAAGGGTGGGTCTTTCCTTTTCTTAATTCCCCTTAGGCGGGTGGCCGCAGGTTGGGCACACTCCGCCTCTCGATAATTTCCCGAGACGTACCGCGATGATATCCTCTCCTCCACTCGCCGCTCCTCACTCGCCACTTCCGCCACCAAAAAAATTGTCATCCTGAGCGTAGCGAAGGATCCTGGCTCGATCGCCCCACATCGAATCTCGATGAAACGACCACGATGTCCGACTCTGCCGCAATGGTTTTTGGGAGGGCACGGCTTTCAGCCGTGCCGTAAACGGCTCGGAAACGTGGGCTTCAGCCCCTGAAGAAACTCTTCGCTTCTCACCGGATCCTTTTATGAAACGTGTTCTAGCACTTATCGCATAAATGGTTTTTAGGAGGGCTTGGCTTCAGCCGTGCCGTAAACGGCTCGGAAAGACGGGCTTCAGCCCCTGAAGAAATTCTTCGCTTCTCGCCGGATCCATTTATGAAACGTGTTCTAGTCATAGGGCGTGCCCACGGCCATAGCATCGCGCTGCCTTTTCCGTGTAGGGGCACGATATATCGTGCCCGTCCGCATCGGGACGATGTTTTTGCCTTCCGCTACGTTCACCACCTATGTCGATCCGCCCATCAGCCACGTTTTTTCACACCGATTCGCCCACCTCAAAGCCTCCCTAGCGACAAGCGACCAAGACTTCGCCACCGTCGAAAAAAAGATCGACATCCTCTGGACCAGCGTGTAGCTACTGACCCCGCGATCCTCTCTTCGCGCGTCGCCGACCCGCGTCGGAACCATGATTACTTCTTCGAACTCCCCAACTTTTTGGGAAGGCAGGGCACCCACTCAAGCGTTCGGTCTTAACCGCGACTACAGGATGACTCGAGCTGTCCAGTGTGGGAACCCTGGAGCGGCTGATTAGGAATGTGCCACGCGCTGCCTTGATAGTCTCTACAACTGACTCAGTACAGGAACGCGGCGAGACTTTCCCGTTCCGACTTCGATAGAGTAATGTGGGAGATAATGACGCTTCATTCTGATTTTGAGCCGCAGAATATTCCCCCCTTGCCAACAGCGCCTCCCCTCCAAGATATCGCGGATGCGCATCCTGGGATTATCCAAGAACTTAAGAATTTTGAGGCGATAGCGACCGCGGCAGCATTCGCAAGTCTGCTCGCCACACCCCAGTTGCAGTCCAATTGTTTTCGAATTGAAGCGCTCGTTCACCTAGCGATTACGCATTGTGAAGGCACTAGCGCACCTTTGCAGGAAGTCATTCTCCGCGCATTCGAGCAAATTGGCCATGGGATTTGCGGCCTTATGGAAGATCCCGCCGAAGACGTTTTCGTTTCTCTGGTGAACACCTCTCAGGGCAACTTTCGGATCTTTGAAGGCCTGAGTGAGGGCGCTGGATTCCATCTGCAACGCATTCTGCATATCGTCGAAGAGATGCCGAAACGTAAGCGTTTTGAAAATATTTCCAGTCGGACTATCAGTTTGCTTCAGTTGTCAGAGGCGGCCGCCAATCGCGCCGGCGTTCTTGAAAATCAACTTGGCAATGAAATACCGCTGGACTCAGTACCACTGGACGTGAGCGCGCACGTTGCGGCAAGCGTTGAAATAATTCGCTTTGACGAACAAGATCTTGCAAGATTGCACATATCTACTGATTTGCTGCAGGAATTTGTATTCGACTTCCAGAAGCGTCAACAGCTGACAGGTCAGCATCTCGGGCACACCGATTTGGAACGTCGGCCGCTCATATCCAAAGATGGTTATCTCTTTCTTCTACTTCCGACTGCGATTTCCAGCGCAATCAGACGCTTTATCTTCGAATCGGTAGAAGCGATGGGCCAGACGAGCACCCTTGAGATCGCACTTGCGAGTGAGTATCTAGAACTATTCGGGAGGGGGCCAATTCTTGGGCATCGGTTCGGTGCCGGAATCCAATTCCGGCGACTGAGAGGCAGTGGAATTGGCGTAGTTATGAGCGAGGTCGATCCTGGTAGGTTTCTTCACTTAATTTTCCTTGTTGACGGGCTGGACGGGTTTCCTGTGCATGGTTTTAACGGGGCTAATTCAAATCAGGACAAACTGTCGGCTTCCGTTGCGGAGCAGATCGCTCTGGCGTCGACGGAAGCGAAGGAGAATCCCGGTTTCCAAGACGGAATATCCTTGATTGTTTCTTGTGGGTATGGCCGAGGATTTGGAATTGAACTGGAGCGCAGACTTCCCGAGAAATGGAAAGTCGAGGCAATGTCAGCATATGACCTCTCAACTCTAAACTGGCTGCGCGAATTCAAGGCGATCGCTCTATGGCGATTACTCGATGCTCGGCTGACACTTGCGAGACGAGGTGTTGCACTCCTGAACGTGAACGGACTTCTTAATCTCGTTGCGTGGGTAAGGCAACTGGAGGGACATCTTGTGCCGCACGGTCGGGTACCCGATGAGTTCGGACGCGATGATTCTCATGACTTGATGCTTGTAGAGCAAAATGCAATTCGAAAATTGAGGTATGAGGTATTTACGGAATGGGATTCCAGGCGTGTACGCGATGTCGATGGTCGGTGGGTGAAGGTTCGTAAACTGGATCGCTCTGAATTTGACGAAGACTTAGTGGCTCCGCTTTACGGGAGCGAAGAGGACGTCTTTCAGGGTAGATTGCGCTCCGTCTATGTGGCAGGTACACGTGCATGGTGGATTGAAATCCATGCCGATGACGATTCGTCACGTGGGGGTATGTACGAGTATTGGATGATGTTATGCGTGTGGTTAAAGCGAGCAGCCCCAGTTCTCGATGAGGCTTATCCAGAGTTACCGCCGGGTCCGATTGAGATAGGAGTAAGATTTGCTGAGATCTTAGAAATGACGAGGGGCAGTGTCAAAGCGAAAGACGGCGAAGAATTGCGGGCGCTACTTACAATTTCAGCCCAGGCTGGGAACCCAAGAATGGAAGTCAGGGTTGGTAGGGGATTCGACGACGGACTCTCACAGCCTGAAAACATCGCTGAACGCTCACTCGTCGCCGCGATCGTGGAAGCGGCCGCCACCGCGGGATGCGAGGATGCGAACAAAGAGAAGCAACTGCGCCTCGTATCTCGGATATGTCCAAACACAGAGGCTAGGTATCGACATAGATTTGAAGCTCAGTCTTTTCGCGATCATCTTCGTTCTGTAATTCCACATGAGCCTGAGTTAGTCGACAAGATGGATGATGCAACATCTCGAATCGGTCTGGGATGGAGGGTTCGTTCTCGGGAATCTGGTTCTGATGTAACTGGTGTTGCTGAATGCACGAAGTTCTTGAATAGCGTGGTCAAAGTTGTATTGGATGACCTTTGCCAAGAATTGCGTGAACTTGATCGAAGGGCTTTCGTAAATGCTGTGTTGCTCAACCACGAGGCGACCGCCACGAATCGTGACATTTAGAAACACACTACAAAGGCGAGTCTCGCATTGCGCGAAGACAAGCAGGCCGCCCTGCGTACAATCGCGACGCACCACGGTCATTTGAATGCGTCTTTTCTTGCGACGAGATTGTTGCTTGAAGCCGCCGTCTGCGAGTGCCCTCTTGTTGGTGGACGCCACCCTGGAGAACTTGAGCTATCGCGCACAATGTGTCACATGCTTCGAGCCCATCATTTGGGTGGCTGGTCAGACGCAATTCACTGGGGGGCTATGGAACCGCGGGTGAAAATCACTCCACTTGGAGATGTGTTCGTCAACCACGAGTTCATTGACAGAGTTTATGAACCGTTTGGACGGGAAGCCGGGGAGGCAGAGGTAAGGAGAGCAGCGGAGTCTTATGAGAGGTTGTATGTCCCCTTAAAGGTGTCTGCCCCCATAGCAACCATATTCGACGAGCAATTCCTGGATGCTTGGAATGAGGAGTTCAGAACCTCCTTGGACGGAATGCGGTCCTTCGTGGACGAACTAGAAAATCAGGGCGTAAAACAAAACAAGGCTGTCTACCAAGCTCGGCGCTCAGATGTAATTGCGGCGTTCGTCTCGGCAACGGGGTCGGATGATGACAAGGCCTCGCTGACATTAGCGCTCATTTCAACAGCGCCGCGTGCCGAATGGCGAGCACTCAGCGGAGAATTCTCCGACAAGGATTGGGTTCCATGGAGATTTCGGCGACGGTTGTCCACGCTGCGTCGTCCACTCATACAGTTAGATGATCAATCCGATCCATCAGTATTGATTGCACCGGGTCTTGTGCGGGATGCGTTGTATGTAACGTTGAGGTCATTTCATAGTGGAGAAATTCCCTCTTCGCAGGCGAGAACTCAAGCGATGCGCGAATGGATAGGCCATGCAAATAACGTCCAAAGAAGCGCATTCAATACCACGGTCGCCGAGAGGATGAGAGAACTTGGCTGGTTGGTTGAGAAAGAGATAAAGCTCACGCAGATTCTAGGTCGGCCACTTGATCGAAACTACGGCGATGTCGACGTTCTTGCATGGAAACCGAATACGGGAAGAGTCTTGGCCATGGAATGTAAGGATGTGCAATACAACAAGACACTTGGGCAAGTTGCTGAGCAGCTTTCAGATTTTCTTGGAGTTGTTCGTAGCGACGGGAAGAGAGACTTGCTCAAGAAGCATCTCGACCGGCTGGAGATACTCAATACGCATAAGAATGAACTGGAAAAATCGCTGAAGATGTCAGCACCGGCGCAACTTGAGGGACACCTGGTATTTAGAAATCTAGTCCCGATGCGGTTTGCCTGGGAGCGAATGGCGAGCAAAGTCAGGCTTTCGCTATTTGAGGAGTTGGAGCGAATATAGATTTTTCGCCGGGTGCCCCAGGCGTCGCTTTTACGTCTGGGGCTTTTGACTTTTCCACCAATTTCCACGCCCATATCAAATTAGTTAGCCCTCCGCCCAACCCCTTAAAACCAATCAACTTCCGTCAGCCCCGTTCGGATACCAACTCAGTAACTCACAAAACTATTGACAATCGGTAACTACTCCTGCTACCATTGGCCATGTTTCGCGTTTACCCTGTTTACGCTGAGTTTCGAAGCGAGCCTCGAAGGGCCAATCCCATACATCCCCTTTACCCTGAGGAACGAAGGGTTTACCCTCCTTACGCTGCTTGTCCTGTTTACCCAGAGCTCCGAAGGGAGCCTCGAAGGGAGCGAACGCGAAAGGCTCTCCGCGCACTCTGTGTCCTCTGTGCTAAAACCCACCTTCAGCCCCGCCCCGGTCCTGGCGGCGGAGTTTACCCCGAGCGGCTCGGAGCGTTTAGCTCTCTTTCGTTATCCTCCTTCCGCAACCTTCAAACCTTCCAACTTTCAAACCTTTCAGCCTGCCCGCCCGCTAACTCCCATAGAATCACATCTTTCGCACACCCCCACCCCTTAATCCCAATCGAATCAAATCTTTGCAAAAAACAGGGGGGAGGGGTCCCCCTTACCCAGAGCCGCGCGCGACGGACCTCATGTCTTTGCGCGATACGCAGAATGCTAGCAACTCGAATATTATCATGGGTTTACCACATAACTCGCGGACACCCCGGGGTGGCGGCCCTGTTTTCAAAAGAGAGAGGTTCAATCTTCCTCGCCGTCTCCACGGGTCACAGAACACGGACCACGGATCAAGGGTCACGACTCGCTACTCGCTACCCACTACTCACTCTCTACCCTTGAAACCCCTACTCGAAATGGCGCATCCTTATACATGTACATGCATGAAAGGCCCGGCGGCCCGGGAACCCAGGTACTCGACATGCGCCGCTTCCTGATTGCCATTGCTTCCCTCGCGGTTCTCCCCGCGATCGCTTCCGCACAGCGCGGAGGGATGGGAGTCGGCATGGCTCACCCAGCGATGGCCGCTTCCGCCCCGCACGTTGCCATGCATGCTTCGGCCCCGGCAGGAGCTCACGTAACTTCCCAAGTAAATTCTGGAGCGCACTACGTTTCGACGATGCGGTACGTGCGCACCCGTTCAGGTGCAATTGTGGCTCGCCCGATTCCGCATTCGACTGCTCCAGTGCAGCGCGCTGGCTCCGGCCGCCAGTTGCTTTCGCAGGACATGGTGCCAGGACTAGGATTTGATTACCCGCACGTCGCGGCGGTCCATCCGAATGGATTTAACAACCGCAACCGAAATCGCCCGTTTGTGGGAACGTATATCCCATTCTTTTATGGCGGCGGATACTACATGCCGTTCTCTTCCGATGACTATGTGGACGACGCGCCTGTGGCCGACCCGCAACAAGCCGATACAGGACAACCGCAGGTAGCGCAAACAGCTGAACCCGAGCGTCCCGCGCGACAGTCGCGCGACTACGTCCCGCCGCCGCAGACAGCTTCCGAGAAGGAAGCGGAACAATATGTGTTTGTTCGCCGCGACGGAACCGTGTTTTTTGCGTCGGCCTACGCTTGGGAAAACGGCACGCTTCGCTACATTACAAGCGAAGGTTTGCGCCACACCGTTACTGCGGACAAGTTGGACTTGAATGCTACACAGCAGTTCAACGAACAGCGCGGCTTGAATTTCCGTTCGCCTGTTTAGATTTCTTACGCTTGCCAGAATTTATTTCTTCACAGGCTCAGGCATCACGTAACCCGAAACGGCCGGAAGTCCAGCCCTCTCAAGCTGGACAGTAGTGTGATCAATCTTGAATTCCTTCGCAGCTTTCTCCTGAATCGCCTTGAGCAAGTGCTCGCATTGATCCAAGTGCATGTCAGGAATTCGCGCGTGCAAGCTCAACGCGTTGTGCCCTCCGCCGAGCGACCAGATGTGAACATCATGCACTTCCTGCACACCCTCGACAGTTAGGATCGCGCGTGCTACTTCCTCGACGCGCATCTCGCGCGGCCGCCCTTCCAGCAGAATGTGCGTCGACTCACGCAGGATCCCAATGCTGGACCACAGCACAAGCAGGCCGATGGCGATACCGAGGATCGGGTCGATCCACAGCGCGCCAGTCATGTGAATAGCGATCGCACCAACGATGATGGCGATATTCGAGAGGGCGTCGCCGAAGTTGTGAACCAGTATGCTGCGCAGGTTTAGATCCTTGTGGCCTCGAACGAGGGCGAGTGTGATGCCGCCGTTAACGGCGAGAGCGGCAAGCGACGTCCAGATCATCCAGCTTTCGACGACGTGAACGGGAGAGCGGAAGCGTTCGACGGCTTCGTAACCAAGCCATAGCGAAAGCAGGACGAGCAGAATCGCATTGGTGAACGCGGCGAGAATGCCCGCTCGGTGATAGCCGTAAGTCTTCTCGCTGTCAGCGGGACGCTCGGCCCAGCGCATGGCCAGCCAGGAAATGCCTAAAGCGGGCACGTCTGAAAGGTTGTGGACGGCATCATTTAATAGAGCTACGGACCTGCCGAGTACCCCGCCGAAGATTTCGGCGACAACCAGACCGAGCGTGGCGACCATGGCCCATCCAAGAACCGACGGTCGCAACGGCGGGTGGGAGTGACCGTGGTGATCGTGTGAATGGGGGTGGTGCACGTGGCCATCATGGTGGCCGTGTTCGGGGTCGTGGTTATGATCGTGGGAGTGGTCGTCCATCCGGTCCATCCGCTCCATTTTACGCGTTTGCGCCGACTCGCGCTGCCTTCTCGGTTTGACTTCGTGATGACGCAGAATAGCGCTAGAGTACTCCCCTTGGTTGTGCGCTGCATGCCTGAAACAGCAAAAGAGCACAGGCAGGAGTGCCCTTCGCGGCTCAGGACAAGCTTGTGCTACCAGTGGGAAGTTTGACACGTCCCCGGCGCGAATTCATTGACGCATTTCCCCGCGGCTGCCAACATCGAACTAGCTTCACCTTCCGCTGAAATAGCGGCAGGAATGGCCTGTGCGCAGGGCGTGTGTTGAGGGAAATGACGGCTCCCATTGCAAAACTGAGTTTCTGGGGTGTTCGAGGGTCGACGCCAACGGTGGATCCCGCCACCTGGCGTTACGGCGGGAACACGCCGTGCCTCGAGCTCTCCGCGCCAGACGGCACGCAATTTATTTTGGATTGCGGGACTGGTTTGCGCATGCTGGGTAGCCGCTGGGGAATGCCGAATGGCGGCGGAAATCCCGAGACACACATTTTTGTAACGCATTATCACTGGGATCACATTCAGGGGATTCCGTTTTTTGCGCCGCTTTATGCGGAGAACAACGAATTTCATTTTTATAGTTTTCGGTCGAAATTTTTGGGACGCGATAGTTTGAAGCAAGTGTTTGAAGCGCAAATGGCGCTGCCGTATTTTCCCGTGGACATGTCCGCGATGAACGCGAAGAGAAAATTCAAGGAAGTGGAAGGCGGAGACACTTTCAACATTCGGGAAAATAAAATTACAGCGAAGTGGCTGAACCATCCACAAGGATGCCTTGGATTTCGCATCGAAACGCCGGCGGGAACCGTGGTTTATGCGACGGACAATGAGCCTGGCGATCCGAAGCTGGATGAGAATTTGCGGGAACTGGCGGCGGGCGCGGACATTTTCATTAACGACGCGCAGTTCACGCCAGACCAGTTGAAGACGACGCGCAAGGGCTGGGGACACTCGTCGTGGAAAGAAGGCGTGAAACTGGCGCGCGAAGTTGGCGCGAAGACACTGGTGCTGTTTCATCACGATCCGGACTCGACGGACCGCATGGTGGATTCGATTTTGCGGCAAGCGCGGGAAGAGTTTGATTCCGTGTTTGCGGCCAGCGAAGGAATGGTGATTACGCTGGGCGCAACGGGGGACAATGTGCAGGCGCACATGCCTGGGGCGCGGACATCCTTGAGGCGAGAGGCACAGTTCCGCGCGAACGTTACGGGAGTGACAGAAGACGGGAAAGAGTTTCAGGAAGAGACCGTGGTGCGCGACATTTCTTTGCAAGGCGCGCTGATTTCACTGCAGAATATGCCGCAGCTGCAATCGGAATTGCAGGTGACGATGGAGACGCCGGGCGAAGATGGTTTGCAATCGTCGATGCGCTTGAAGGGTTATGTGGTGCGGATTGATGCGGGAGCGGAGAAGGGGCAAATCGCGGTTGGTGTGGTTTTTACGGACTAGGTTTGAATAACAATATTTGCATGGTGCCACTGAATGAAAACGAAAGCAAGAAAACGCAAAGACCCGCCCTCAAAAACCGAGGACGGGGCACCCTCCGCATAGTTAAAGGTCCGGGCCACCCGCCATTGCTTTTGATGTGCAGCTTCGGCGCTTGTCCATCGCCTTAATCAGGCGAGGAAACATGGGGATAGATGGGACGTTCCGAGTCATTTTGCTGAAACCATCCGGGGCTAAGAAACGTTCCGTCTGATGTCATAACGAAGTCGGCCTCACAACGAGCCGAGTAAACTGTTGGTGCTCTAACCACAGATTGCTCGGAACGAAGGAGGCCGAGATGAAAATTATAGGCGTGGATTTGCACACA
>Ga0210388_10000908_pt1 | contig 23523 bp, 17 predicted proteins | sample IncBWC19OmetaG_FD_155485 | JGI IMG/M metagenome (GOLD analysis project Ga0210388, IMG submission 155485) | Forest soil microbial communities from Barre Woods Harvard Forest LTER site, Petersham, Massachusetts, United States - Inc-BW-C-19-O ...
CAACCACTCCGCGCGACGCTCGATTCCCAAACTGGTTAAATCCTTCATCGTCTCGTAGGAAACCAATTCAGCCGCGAACTGCTGCTCCATCCGGTGAAAGCGCTGCTGGCAGACTGTCAGCGCTCGCCGTGCGCCATTTAAATCCGTTACATTCGCAACCGCTTTTTGAGCGGCACGCGCCGCCTTGAGCGACTCGTCCAGCAATCCCATGATCTCTAGAATGGTATCCTCCAGATGATCCACCAGCGCCGCCTCGCCTTTTACCGGCTTATCTTCCACGACCGTCAAGCGCACCGCGACCAAGGTGTCCTGCAGCTTTCGCAGCTCGGCGAACAGATCGTGAAAGGTGGCTTCTAAGGGCACGCCGTCATCTCCTGACCAACTCTTTGTAAAAATTCTGCATGATCACTCCGGGACGGGCCAGCCGTCGGTTCAGCGCGACACGGCTGGCGCCTATCAGATAACGCTCCGGGATGATGCCTGGATCCACGCCGGCGGCCATCCGCCGCGCCGCTTCCTCCACCATCTGCTGATCCTTTTTCTGAAAATGAATCACCTGCGCCAGGCTCTTGTTGCCGAGCGATTTGTAAGGCTGGTAGCACATGGCGTCCACCGCGCGCGCGCAGGCCTCCGGAAAAGTTTTGAGCATCGCCTCGGGAATGTTCCCGGCCCGCGGATTCGGATAGATGCGCGTCCAGGCCCGGCGGTACTGCTCCGCTTCATCCTCAAAACCCATGCGGCGCAGCAGCTCCACGCTGATCAGCGTGCGCAAATAAGGCGTGGGATGCACGCCGCGCGGATTGAATCCGAAGACCGCGGCCGGCGCGCGCCCCACCACGTCCATCAGCGATCCCACTACTTCGGGTCCACCCAATAGAAGAGCGCTCATGTCCGCGAACATTTCGCGGTTCCACCGCGCCCACACCGAAGCGACGAAGCGCCCTAGTTTAGCGTTCAGAATCTGCAGCGCTACTTTACGTGGAACAGCCTTACTCAACCCCAGTTCAGTCTGCAGATTGTGGCTGACTTCGTGCATCACCGCGCCCAGCGTCCAGGGATTAACCAGGCGATGGTAGGGCAACTGCACCAGCGGAAATGGATTGAGCTGCTTGCCCAGCTTTCGCACGGGAATCCCACGCCGGATGGTTGCGGGAGCAAAACCTGTACGCATAAAACAGAACGGCGGGGGAGCAGGGATGGATTTCGCCACACCGATGCCGGTGTAGGCCGCCTGATAGCAATCCATGGCGATGCGATCGCAACTCAGCAACCACTCCCCATAGGGCATGGACTGCCGCTGGCCGAATAGCTCGAAATAGAAATCCCAAATCTTCTCGATGCCCTGTACCCATCTGTGGGCCCGGTCTTTGTGCACTACCACGCGACGCAAGCGCGCCGAGCTGTGCTGCTGGGTGGTTCTGTCGATGGCGTTGGTGACTCGCTTGGACATCTTCAACAGCCCGCGACGGAGCTTGGAAATCAGATTGTTGACCACCTGGATGTGGCCTTCAGAGGGTGCGGCTGGGCCCGTGCCGAACTCTTCGCGGCGGAACGGACGCAGGGCCGCCGCGTGGCGGTTCACATTGACTGACTGCGCCCGCAGCCAAGCCGCCAGCACGGGCGGGGCCGCGCCGACCGCTTTCAACTCCTGACGCGCGGATAGCTCCGCGCGCGCGCCTGTGAGTGGCACTGTGTCCGGCAGCGTTGCCATGGTGACCCTACCTTATTAATTGCCCGCAGCAGCGGCAATAGTTCGGAGCCGCGGCGTGGTGGACTGCAACTCCTGGAGCTACAGCTGCGCCGCAGCCGGGGCATGCCGGACAGATACATTGGCCACCCACAATCCGTCCTCGTCCGGCAGCCCGTCCTGGAACCGCCACGGCCCCGGCATGCGTCGGGTGCGTTGCGACACCTGGATGTACCACGCCTGGATGTACCACGCCCGGATGCACTACACCGCGACGCGCGACGCCCGGGTGTACCACGCCACGACGAACTACGCCGGGATGACCATGTAGTCCACGAACGCGGCGACGAGCATGATGAGGCACAAGAACCCTGCGGCCACCCACCATGCGATACCGCGCGTGCGGACGGACAATGCCGCGCCCCACTCCGCGATGGAGATGCTTTTCCATCTTGCGATGGTGGCGCAACGCGTGCGCTCTGTGCCGCGGGGTACCCAGCACTCGTCGCGTTTGATGCGCCAAGGTGCGCACCGCCACTCGCGGCGTCACCTTTCGGCCATGGGCCGCCTGCTTGGCGATGCTGTGTACAGTGCGGCGAGCAATGGCCGGAACCGCCTTCAAGAGAGGACGGGCAACCGGCCGGCGATGGAGGCCTCGTGCGATTTTCCCGACCCCTCGTGTCAGATGGGGCGTTACCCGCGTCACTGCTTTGGCGATATGGGGCAGCGCCTTCCTGGCCATCGGGGCTAGCGCCTTGGCGGCAACCGGCAGTAATTTGGACGCGGCCATGCCAATCAGCGGAAGGAAATGCTCGGCAGCTTCCTGCTCCGTTTCAGCCTCTGCCGCTAGCTCTCCCAGGTGCTCCATCATGGCGTCGGGATAGATCTTCCGAATGGGGCTTAGCTCGTCTTCCAGCTCATCCTCAGTTTCGTCTTCGAATTCCCCCGCGCCTTCGAGCTCGTCCTCCAGTTCCTGCTCGCCCAGCAGGCTGCCGACGACGTTCCCGATGGCGCCCAGCCAGCCCTCCCCTTCTAACCCGGCCTCGTCCTCGAGCTCGTCTTCGTCCTCAAGCTCCAGTTCGTCTTCGAGCTCGCCCGCCTCCAGTTCGAGTTCGTCCTCGAACTCTGGCAATGCTTCCAGCTCGTAGTGCGACCCGCAGGATTCACACAATTGTGCCATTGTCGTTGCTCCTTATTTAATTGACACGGTCGGCCCACTCACTAGCCCCGCACGGCCCGGCGGCGGTGCTGCCGGAATCTGCGGCGGGGGCGCTTGTACGCGCGGCTTACTTTAACGTTACGCGCGACGGCCGCCCTGCAAGCCTTGGGACTGCTCAGTACTTTCTTGACCTGCTTTGCAGCGGAGCGCGCGGCCGCCCGCCGCGTTATAGGTACACCCTTGGCGGCCTTTTTCTTCAAGTCTTTTACAGTGCGGCGTACTATGGTGGGGACGGACCGAACCATGTGACGCGTGCCGCGGTGGCGCCGCAGAATGCGAGTCAGGATGGCCGTGCCGCGGACCAGGTGGGGGAGGATTCTTCGGAGAGCGCGCCGGTCCCGTGGCGAGATCACCGTCATGGCCGCTGCTCCCGCCATAGCCTCGGCCGCGCCTTCCTGTTGTTCCTGAGAAGCCGATTCCGCCAGCATCTCCGCCACGGCCTCATTATGCGTAAGCTCGTGAGTGGCGATTTCCTGTTCCATTTCCTGCTCGGATTCAGTCTCGAGTTCATCTTCCATTTCGTCTTCGAGCTCGTCTTCCAGCTCTTGTTCACCCAAGGCGGCGCCGGCTGCCTTGCCGAGTGTCGCACCGGCTGGCCCTAAGATAGCTCCACCTACCAGAGGTGCCGCAACCTTGGCAACTTTCTTGAGAATAGGGGCAGCTTTTTTTAGAAACTTTCCGAGCCCGCCGAAGAACTGCTCGGTTTCAAGCTCGTCCTCGAGTTCGTCCTCAAGTTCCTGTTCACCCAGCAGGCTGCCGGCGATATTGCCGATAGTTCCCAGCCACCCTTCGCCTTCGCCTGCTTCATCTTCGAGTTCGTCCTCCAACTCGTCTTCGAGTTCATCCTCACCCTCCTGTTCGCCGAGGAGGCTGCCGGCGATATTGCCAAGCGCGCCCAGCCAGCCTTCGCCTTCGGTGCTTTCGTCTTCAAGCTCGTCCTCGCGAAATTCCTGTTCGAGTTCCAACTCGAGTTCGCTTTCGTAGTCCGCCATTTGGTTTTGCCTCCTTAAAAATGGTGCAACCAGAAAAACAATAAACTTCTTGCGCCTGGATCGTCCAGTCGCATGTTATGGTTAGCAATATTCGGCTCGATAGCGTAGGTTTCGCAATAACTATCTACTGATATTCATGGACTTGTTGCAGAAAACTGGCGGTTGAATTGCCCTCTGGAGCCTCGCGAAAGTGTGCGTGGCCGCAGTTCAATCGAACTGTGCATGAGATTGAGATACTTACAAAAACTTGATGTGCTCCGTTAGTGGCGGTCTATAACCTTTTGGATAGCGGGTCACGCTTTTTGGATAGGAAAATAACGCGCATGCGTCCCCGAAAAATGCGACTTGCTCTGCTCTACCATAAACTGGTAACGTGCGTGAGTAGCTCACGCGGTCGTAGACGGGGACCGCTGGATTTTCCAGTTCGATCGATTCCTGACTCCTGAGATAGTGTCAGCACTCCGCGAGGTCTGTTAAATGCCCGGCGTAGAAACCGCAAGCATCGAAAGTTTAGTTCGGATGCTCCTTCAGCAGCGGCCAGAGGACACGCATGATGAGCTGCGACAGGATTCGGATGCCGAGGAGATCATTCTCGACATCGAGGTTGACGGAGCGCGCTACGTGTTGATCCGGTTTCCGAAGTCTGCTCAACTCCGCGTGCAGCTTAGCCCTCGCGAGACGGAAATCGTGAGGCTGGTAGCCATGGGGCACTCCAACAAGATCATTGCCGATGTGCTGAGCATAAGTTCGTGGACGGTCTGCACGCACCTGCGCCGGATTTTCGCCAAACTCGGCGTAGGTTCTCGCGCAGCCATGGTGGCCCAAATGGTGGAGACTCGCAGAACGTGTACGCCGGCTCGGACTGATCTGATGTCATCTCCTGGCCCGGAAGGCAGCGGGCGAACCCAATCCTCAATGGACCAGCATCCGGTAACGCGCGGCAACCGCTGACTTCGATTCTCAGCCGTGATGATAGCCTCCCGCGAGTCTGCGTGTGAGCGATTTTGAGGAGGGATGTTCCTCGAAGTGTTCCATCGCGCGTTGCAGATCTTCGATTAACAGCCCCGCCAAATCGCGGCTCACGCCCAGGCGCGCCAGAACCCGCTGCACCACCAGGTCACTCCGGTTAGCCGGCATTGGATAGGCCGGAACTTGCCATCCTCTGGTGCGCATCCGGTCCGCCAAGTCATACAGAGTGAAGTTCGTCGCCTCGCGGTCTTTGATTTTCCAGCAACTGCCAGGGATACCACCGCGCCCGTCGTACACCAGTTCGAATGGCCCAAGTTTCGCCACCTGGTCGCTGATCCATGCCCCTACATCCACGCATCCTTGTGCAATCTTTTTGTAACCCTCCCGGCCCAGGCGAATGAAATTGTAATACTGCGACACGATCTGTCCGCCAGGCCGCGAGAAGTTGAGGGCGAATGTCGGCATGCTGCCGCCCAGATAGGCGACGCGGAAGATCAATTCCTCCGGCAGGTCCTCTGCTTCTCGCCAAATAGCCCAACCGCAGCCCAGCGGAGCCAAGCCGAACTTGTGCCCGGAAGCGTTGATCGATTTGACCCGCGGAATTCGAAAATCCCAGACCAGGTCGGGGTGGGTGAAAGGAGCCAGAAAACCGCCACTGGCGGCATCGACGTGCATGGGAATATCGAGTCCGGTTTCCTCCTCCAAGTCGTCCAGCGCAACCGCGATCGCTTGAACCGGCTCGAACTGAAGTGTGTAAGTAACACCCAGCGTGGGCACCACTCCGATGGTGTTTTCGTCGCAGCGCTTGATGGCTTCCTCGGGCGACATGAGCAGCCGTTTTCGCTCGCACGGAACCTGTCGAAGTTCGACGTCGAAATAGCGCGCAAACTGGTGCCAGCAGACGTGCACGGGTCCACAAATCAAATTCGGCTGCCCCATCGATTTCCTCTGGCGAAGCCTCTTCTTGCGCCAGTTCCATTTCAAGGCCAAGCCTCCCAGCATGGCCGCTTCACTCGACCCGGTGGTGGAACAACCCAAGGTGTTAGCGGCATCCGGTGAATTCCAGAGGTCCGCCAACATGTGAATGCAACGCGACTCCAGCTCCGCCATTTGCGGATACTCGTCTCTATCCACGACGTTCTTGTCCGCGACTCTTGCATGAGTTGGCTAACTTCGGGCTCTACCCATGTTTGACAGAAAGTGGCCAGGTTCTGGCGCGAGTTTCCGTCCAGCAAAAGCTCGTCGTGTACCAACTGGTAAGCGGCGGCGCGCTCCACTCCGTTCTGCGGGAATTTATATTTTGGGATGGACTTAGAAAGAAAGCTGGAGCCAGGCGCTTGGCCAGCAATTTTGCGGCGAATTTCGGTCTTGCTGTGAAGCGGCATCACCCCTCCGCGAAGGACTGACTCTGAACATTATAGTCAAACGCACCAGGAGTTCGGGAACTTCCTGCGCGCATGCAATTCAGTGGTAAATAGCCAGTAATAACTGAGCCTTTATTAACGATCCCGCAATATTTACTTCGCGACCCCAGCCACTTCGGAGAGCCTCTTGAATCTAAGATCACGAACATCCGACGGGCTGATCTAACAGCCATTGCTGCGATTATCCGGTTTAGGGGTTTCATCACCGTTTCCAGTTCCTCAAAAGGCAGTGGACAGCGAGCTCTGATCGCCCTGGAATGATTCCTATAAGAAGCTGAAAGAAGCTTCTCCGCCGATTGGTTGATTTTTTCAAAACGGCGGCTCCCTCAGTGCGCGACCGGGGAAGCTTGTCGGCGGGATCAACCTGGCGCGAAGGGCTGTTATCGGCAGTTTCTTCTCAAGCAGAAGTCTTGCCCTGGCCGTTGTACCAAACCGAAGATCGAAGTGTCCTCATGGGGCCGTCGAATATGGTGAAACTTCGGTGGACGCCAACCCTGTCCCTTCACGAATCTCCTTCAGCATCACTAAAGCACGTTTCTGGAATGAGACGACCGCCAGGTACGAAGGCGAGGCTACCCGCTCGGCACATTGTTACGTTTTCTGTTCCATCCCGAACAGGATCGGTCGAAGGCAAACGTATTAGATGTTCAGTCTTGGGACTTTTACGTTGTGCCTGTCGAAAGGCTGAACGACACTCTCGGGCATCAGAAATCCGTATCGCTAACGACCGTTAAGAAGCACGCCGAGCATTGCAAATTCGAAAATCTGCGGGAAACGGTAGATAGCGGTTTGAACTTGGTCAGCGTGACGGCAGTTAACCCTCAGCGCCTCTTCGCCCGGTCAATCTCTCTTTGCGAATCCGGCGTGACGTACAAATGGTTTCTTGACCGAGACCGGTAGACGGCGAACCAGAGTGGTGAGGACAATCAGCCACGAGCAGAATTTTTTCAGCTCCGACTAGGAGTTGTTCGTTCCTCTCGATACTTTGGGCGACTTCGAACGGACGAGTCGCTCCTTGCCGCTTGGGGGCTGCATGTTTACTGCGTTGCTGAATCACCGGCGTCTGCTTCGATTTTCGCAATGGACTTCGAACTACTGCGCAACAACCTGCCGAATACCTGGACGCCAAGAAAATGCCTTTTGTGCTTTACCGGTCCCGCTTGTTGCGCTGTACCTGCGAACGATGCGAAGGCGATATCAGGTAGTTACAAAACCAGTTACACACCAAAAACCTAACTCGTAACTATTTTTTCAATAAGTTAGGAATGGCGGAGAGGGAGGGATTCGAACCCTCGGTAGAGCTTTATGGCCCTACGACGGTTTAGCAAACCGCTGCTTTCGACCACTCAGCCACCTCTCCGTTTTTAACTCACCTGATTTCAGCGGGCTTTGGTCGATGTCTCCCCATTATACTGCGACTTCGACAGGGCGATCAGAAGCTGAACCGTTAGCTCCCCGTAATCGCGATGGTCACCGTATCGGTACTACCGTCCGGCATCGTAACGGTCAGCTGCACATCATCGCCCGGTGTCACTCCATTCGGAACCTGTACGTTGATCTGATACTGGCCAGCGTTGCCTGGCGCAATCCCGGAGAAACTGACCGCCGCGGTTGTGCCCCCGATGGTGACGTTTGGAGACTCGACCGTTTTGTAGAGCACGCTGCCGTTGGTAGGCTCCAGTGACCCGGTCGGCAGCACTTTCCCGTTCGGATCGCCATTCGGAGTCGCCTTCCCCAAGCCCGTGAGATAGATCTCGATCTGATCCCCCGCCTGGGCCGGTTTGCCGCACACCGACGCCGTCGTGACCGTCGAGCAACTCGGCAGTCCCAGCGCCTGCGCCATCGACAGAGGCATTACCTTCCACGCAGTATTCGTGAACAGCACCGCGCCGTTGTGCCGGCTGGGATCGGAAGGATCGGCGATGCGGAAGATTCCCACTGAATCGGTCGTCAAAGCCAACTGGAATGCCTGGCTGGTTCCAGCCGCCGTCATCACTTCCACGCTGGCATTACCGGACGTACCCAGCTCCGACGGCAGCACGACATTGATCTGTCCACCGGTGCCCGCCACCACGTACAACGGAATCTCCGTGCCGTTCACCAGCACCGACAGTCCATTGAACGTCGTAGCCGGAAAAATGTTGCCGTTCGTATTCATCGAACCGAAGTTGCTCCCGAACAAACTCACGAAGGAATTGGCGGCCTGCGGCGCGGGGCCGGGCGCAAACGTAGCCCCGTTCACTATCGCGTTGATCACTGGCACCGGCGGCGCAACTGACAGAGTTTGTGCGTTGCTGGTTAGCCCGCCCACCACCAGCGTCACCGGCAGATTCCCAGCCGGGGCATCGGCCGGAACAGTGAACAACACCTGATAATATCCGGGCGTTCCGCCAGGGTCGAGGCCGGCGTACGTGGGCTGGACAATTTCGCTACCCACCATCACCTGGACCTGCTGCGTGGTCAACGCCGGCAAGGTGGCCACGGTGTCGGTCACCTGCGCCGGACTGGTCGTTCCCAACCCAATCGCCAGGCAGGAGACCTGGGAGGCCGGTGTGGCCGGATGTGCGGTTGTGATGGGATTGCCCGATGCGTCATAGAACGCGCTTCCGCTGGCCGATGCGGCGGGCTCGATTTCCGGCCCGAGCGCCGCCAGGTTGATGTTGAATGGCTGCGATGGCTGGCCGTTATATGTAACCGTCAGTGTCGTCGCGCCAAGAGGTGCGTCCACCGGCACCTGCGCAATAAGGTTGGTGGCGCTGACGTAGCTCAATACCGGTGCGCTCTCCTTGCCGATCATCACGGTAGCCACAGCGGTAGAGCTCGTGCCCAAGGCGGTCCCAGTCACGCTGACGGGCATCCCGGGAGTTAGATTCGTAGTGCCGGCCGCTTGATCGACAACGCTAGTGACGGTTGGAGCCGCTGTCGTCGGTGTCGCCGATGTGACCTGTAGCTGATAAGCGTCCCCGTTGCTTGGATAAACTTTCCCGTTGTAGTAGAGGTATTCGGTTGCAACGCCGACACCGCTCGTGTTGTTCGTGTATGCCCAAGCGGCTTCGCTGGCTGAAGTAGTCGAAAGACCGATCCAGTACCGGGTATTCGGACTCAAAGCGTACGGCTGGCTAAGCGGAAAGTCGAAATTCTGGTACTGCTGGCTGGTGGGAAGCGAAGTATCCGCCAGCGTTCCAATCTGAACCAGCATCTGGCCGGGCCTGGTCCCCGCATCGCTATAAAGCGCGACCGTAATCGACCCGCCACTGCCCCGCAGATCGGCGACGCCGAACTTGATCATGACGTCGCTCAGAGCGCCCGGCGACGCGCCCGTCGAAAACGATTGGTCAAGCGGCCCGTACTGCGCGATAGAATCGGCGCCCTCGGTTGCCGCGCTCAACGAATTGAATAGAACCGTCGTGCCTCCCGAACTCCGTGGCGCTCCGAAGTTTAAGGTGAGCGTGGGTTCTGGAGAATGCGGATGTACGCCGCTGAGCGATGTATGGACAGTGGTACCTTGATTGGCCGCACTCACCGTCGTCGAAGCGAAGACGGTTTCGATCCACCCTGTATCCGTAGCCGTGACTACCGTCGGCGAACTGTTTGTTTGGCCAAAAAGAAGCGAGCCTCCTAGAAGAAAGAGAATCCCGAGCCATAACCGTTTCCGCATCGATACCCCGCTGCGGCGATTTTCCTCCAACGGAGGTCGAAAACAGAAGTATCAATAGGAAACATCCGGCGATGTTACGTAACAAATGCCACGTAACAAATGCCACGTAACAAGCGCCGCGTAACAAACGTTCGCTCCCAACGTGTTAATTTCGCCCAGCCGCCTACTTCTTCACAAAAACTACGAGATACTGCGACTTCGGGACCAACTCTTTCTTCGACGACACACGGAATCCGTTGGCTTCCACCTCGCCGATCACGTCGTCTTCATCCAGCCGGATGTGCGTCATGGCGCGGCCGCCGGGCATTGCATCCGGACGCTTGTAGTAATCCACAATCACCAGCCGTCCGCTCGAGAGCAGGCTGTCGTGGATGTGCTCCAGCATCGCTTCGGGATAGTTGAAGTGATGGTAAGTATCCAGCACCAGCACGGCATCCACGGTATCCGCCGGCAGCTTCGGATCTTGCTCCGTGCCCAGCACGAACTTGATGTTGGTAAGGATCAGTACCTGCGCTCGTTGCTTGGCCTTGTCGAGAAAGTCCTGGGCAATGTCTTCGGCGATCACTTGCCCCTTATCGCCCACCACGTGGCTCAGGAACGGCAGCATGAACCCCACCCCAGTCCCGACGTCCGCCACCACATTTCCGGGCTTGAGCGCCATGGCGTCCACAATGTCGCGGGGCTTCTGCGTCTCGTTGCGGTTGGGGTCCGCCAGACCTTTGGCCACCGCGTCGCGCCCTTCCTTGGTCTTATAGCCTTCGTTGGCCTTCTCCGCCACCTGCGAAAAGGCAGCGGCGCAAAACAGCAGAACATAACTTAGATATTTCACAAGTTTCACAATGATCTCTCCATGGGCATGGCGAGCGGAGGCTCCACCAGAAATTCGTGCGCCGACATTTCAGCCAGCGCCTCGCGAATGGATTGTTCCGAGGTTGGTTCCACGGTGATGACGAACGGCAGGTCGCGCCAGTTCTCGGCCGGGATCTGCAGCACCGCGTCCAGGCTGATGCCTTTGTCCGCCAACACGCCCGCCAGCTTGGCGATGATCCCCGGCCGGTCTTCCACGCGGAATCGCAGATAGTAAGCCGAATGTTGCAGCGTCACGGGAATCGGCTTATATTCTCCCAGACGTTCATGCGCGAAGGGCGAAACTCGTTCCGGGCTTCCCGACCGGATTTCGCGCGCCACGCGCATTAGATCGCTCACCACCGCCACGCCCGTGGGCGAGGGTCCGGCGCCTCGGCCGTAGTAAAAAGTATCTTCGCCATATTTGCCGCGCACCCACACCGCGTTGTAAGCTCCCTGCACGCCGGCCAGAATTGTCGACTGCGGGATGAGCGCCGGCCGCACCGAAAGGATCAGCCCATTGGATGTCTGCCGCGCGGAGCAAAGCAGCCGTATGGTGTGATTCAACTGGTGCGCGTATTGGAAATCCACCGGCAGAATCCGGCGGATACCCTCGGTATAAATATCCGACGGAGTGATCTTTTCGCCGAAAGCCAGCGCCGCCAGGATTGCCAGCTTGGAGCGCGCGTCAAAGCCGTCCACATCGGCGCTGGGGTTCGCTTCGGCGTAGCCCAGACGCTGCGCTTCCCGAAGCGACTCCTCGAACGACACGCCGCGCTTTTCAATCTCGGTGAGGATATAGTTGCTGGTACCGTTCAAAATTCCATACAGCGTCGTTACCCGGTCGCCCGAAATCCCCTCCCGCAGGACGCTGTGGATGGGAATGCCTCCAGCCACGCTGGCCTCCATCGCCAGGTTAATGCCCGCCGCAATAGCGCGTTCCCAAATTTCCGCGCCGCACAGCGCCATTAATTCCTTGTTGGCCGTAACCACGGATTTGCTATTCCGGATGGCGCCATCGATGATCTCCCGGGCCACACCCGTACCACCAACAAGCTCAGCCACAATGTCCACTTGCGGATGCCCCACCACTTCGCGCCAATCCGGAGTTTGCAGAACAGAATCAAGGCCCGCGGGTAGTTTCTTCGCGTGAATGGAAGGACTGCACAGCGCCTTCACGCGCAGGTGGAAGCCGAGCTTGAGGGCTATTTGTTCGGCATTTTCCGTGAGGATGCCCAGCGTACCCATCCCCACGTTGCCCAGCCCAATGATGCCGACGTTCACCTCCTGCATATGAGGTTATTATCGGGGATCGGGACTGCCTTTGTCCTTCGTTACCCCGAAGCGCACACCGCTAGGGAGTGACCATGGGCCTCTCGCCCACCAAAGGTGATGAAGACGCCCCGTGGCGCGGACTCTTAGTCCAATGTCACTTAGTTTTAGAGCGCTCGCGCAAATATTCGATTCCAAAGGTCTCGGCAAGAGTGCCGAGACGGCACGCAAGAGTGCGTGCGCTACGACGTGGCGCGAACACTCGTGTTTGCCGCGTCGACTCTCTAGTCGACGCCTGGCTCGATGAAACATAACTACTGTGAAATGTGTTACATCGAAAGGCAGAGTCAAAACTAAGTGACATCGGACTCTTAGTCTGCTGCGCCGAGACTCGTCTCGGCGTTGGGGGCATCGACACGAGTGTCGATGCTGCACGCAAGAGTGCGCGCGCCACAACGGAGCGTAACGACACTTTCGCGGACGACCGAATCCCAAAGAGGCACCGACTCCCTCACGGTGGCGGCTCGGAAGTTGCAGGGGTCCAAAAATGCCCTTCAGAATCCTACGCCGCGGCAGCCACCGTCTCCTGCCTTGCCCTCGCCGCAATCCACAACCACCCCAGCGACAACGCCGCGAATATCGCGATCGACGCAAGAATCCGGACGTCGTGCACTCCGCCGAACCATGTTCCGAGGACCAGAACCACCAAAGCGGTCCCAGTCAAACGCGCGGCCTCCAGCATCATGAACTCGCGCCGGCTCTCCAGCACACCGCCCAGACATATAAGAGTCACCAGGATATACAGAAAATAAGCGACGTTCCACAGCACGGATTGCTTTGGCAGCAGCGCCAGAAAGTGGCTGTTGGCGGCCATCAACGCGACAAACTGCACCAAACCATACACGCTCAGCGAAATGCTCACCGGCGGATGGTACTTCACGAAATCGCGGCGCGGATCGTAAGCCGGTTTCGGAAAGCGCGCCTCCACGTCCGCCGGCCGCCAGCCCGGATGCGCGAACCACACTTTCACTTTGTCCATCCAGGATTCGGCGTGCCAGCAATCCTTCGCCATGGCCCAGAAGTAATGCAAATTGGCCCACGCCGGATTCCAGCTCTTGAGCTGTCCGCGGACGCCGTAGATGCAAGGCTCCTCATCCAGCTCCTCCTGGAAGCTCCCAAACATGTGATCCCAAATCATGAGAACGCCGACGTAGTTCTTGTCTAGATAAACGTCGTTCTGCGCATGGTGGACGCGATGGTTAGAAGGCGTTTGAATCCAGCGATCCAGAAATCCCATCCGCCCGATCATCCGCGTGTGCGGCCAGAATTGATAGAAGAGCTGCACCACCCCGACCATCAGATACACAACCAAAGGTACGCCGGCCAGCGCCATGGGCAGATAAAAAATCCAATTGGTGAATGGGCCGGTGCCCGTCTGCCGCAGCGCTGTGGTCAGGTTGAATTCTTCGCTTTGATGATGGACCACGTGCGAGGCCCAGAACAAACCTACCGTGTGGCCCCAGCGGTGGTTCCAGTAATAGCAAAGATCATAGAATACGAAGGCGAAGATCCACACGCCCCAATTCGCGGCGGGCCAGCGCACCGGCGCCCAATGCAGGTAGATCCACTCATAAAAGAAAATTCCGAGGAAGCCGAAAAACACGCGCACGCCCGTACTCACGATGCCGCAGCTTAGACTATTGATGGAATCCGCCAGGCTATAACAGCGAGTATGACGGGCGCGATCGACAATCAGCTCCAACGCGATCAGCAACAGAAAAACCGGGACTGCCAGCGCCACGGCCTTTCCGTAAAGATTGTCCATACCAAATCAGTGCTTCGGCGAATCCTTGAAAATCGCCGAGACGGCCCCCTGCGGATCGGCCATGATCGCCATTCTCCCCACGCCCTCTATGCTCATCGGTGGAACATAAAAATTCGCTCCAAGCTCTTTGGCTTTCGCAGCCGAAGCGTCTACATCGGCGACATAAAAATAGATCAGCCAGTGCGGCGGAGATTTCGGATCGCGCACGTGCGCCGGCGGAATGCCGCCGATGAAATGGTCGCCATTCTTGATATGCAGGTAGCCGCTCGGATCTTTTTCCCCGGGCGCAATCTCCCAGCCGAACAAGTCCGAGTAGAATTTCTGGGCCCGCGCAGGATCGCCCGTGCTCAAATCCGCCCAACACAAAGTGCCTGGTTCGCCGGCTATGCCGATTCCGGCGTTTCGCTTGGCTTGCCACACCGTAAACACGGCGCCCGTCGGATCTTGAAGTACCGACATTCTTCCCGCGTCCATGACGTCGAAGGCAGGCGCCAGAACTTTAGCGCCCAGGGTCGCTGCTTTGTCAGCGGCCCTGTCCGCATTGTCCACCGCGATGTACAGGTTCCAATGTGGAGGTATGCCCTGCTCGCGTTCGTCCGCGAGAATGGTGTAACCAGCCGCGGCGTCCTTGCCCTGCAGCCGGAATATTGTGTAAAAACCGTCGGGCCCCATGGGCATGTCATTCGGAGCCCATCCGAAGAGCGAGCCGTAAAAAGTCTTCGCGGCGTTCTGGTCTGAGGTCGCGAGTTCGATCCAGCAAAAATCGCCGGCGGCATGTTTGTCGACGTGAGCCATGAAGGGATTATAGATCAGTCTTCCTCGGGCCAGCTTCGGGCCTGCCGGGACCAGCCTGGGGTGTGTCCTACGCGGAAGGATATTATTGAAAAAGGTAGACAATATGCGCCTCTCACATCTGCTTGCCGTGGCTGTTGCAGTGGCCATGTCCGCGCAAGTGCCCGCGCCTCTTCCTCAGCGTCCACACCCGGACGACCCCGAAGAGGACGTTCGCCTGCCCAACGGAAAGCTACAGAAGGACGAGATCCTGAAGGCTGACTTTCAGAAATCGCTCGACGACGCCCGCGAGCTTTCAAAACTCGCCGACCAATTGAAGGCCGACCTCGAGAAAAACGACCGCTATGTGCTCTCCATCCCCACTCTCAAGAAGGCCGAAGACATCGAAAAGCTCGCCAAAAAAATCCACGACCGGATGAAGCACTATTGATATGCTAGGCTAACCCCGATGGCCGCCACTCGCGATAAAGCCCAATTGATGAGCGCTTCGGAAATCGACCGGACGCTGGTGCGCCTGGCGCACGAGATTCTCGAAAAGACGGACGATCTGAACCGCCTGGCCTTCATCGGCATTCGCCGCCGGGGTGTCCCGCTGGCTCAGCGGCTGGCGGAGAAGATCAGGACGCTCGAAAAACTGGTGGTTCCCGTCGGTATCCTGGACATCAATCTGTATCGCGACGATCTTTCCACTGTGTCCGAGAAACCCGTACACAACGCCACCGAGATCAACTTCCCGGTCACCGGTAAAGATGTCATCCTGATGGACGACGTCCTCTATACCGGACGGACCATTCGCGCCGCTCTGGATGCCCTGTTCGATCAAGGGCGTCCGGCGCGGGTGCAACTTCTGGTGCTGATCGACCGCGGCTGGCGCGAGTTGCCCATTGAGGCCCGTTATGTCGGCCGCATGGTGCAGACCAGCACCAACGAGATCATTGAAGTAAAGTTTCAGGAAGTGGATCAGATGGAAAAAGTATTGTTGGTCGAAAGGGTATAGCCTCCGTGCCAGGTGGACTTCTGGGAATCGAATCGCTCGATCGCGTCGAGATTGAGAAAATACTCGACCGCGCCAAGAATTTTCAACCGCGGCAGTCCCAGAACCAACGCGAAGTGCTGCGCGGGCGCATGATCGTAAATCTGTTCTTCGAAGCGTCTACGCGTACCCGCACCAGTTTCGAGATTGCCGCCAAACGCCTGGGCGCGGACGCCATTTCCATCAGCGCTTCCGGTTCCAGCGTAGACAAAGGCGAATCGCTGGTGGACACGCTGAACACGCTGGGCGCGATGCATCCGGACGCCATCGTGATGCGCCATTCCGCTTCCGGCGCCCCGCATTTCCTGGCGCGCCATTTACCCACGCCCATCATCAACGCCGGCGACGGGACCCACGAACATCCCACCCAGGCATTGTTGGATGCGCGAACCATTCTTGACCGGCGCCCCACTCTGGAAGGCCTGCGCGTGGCCATCATCGGCGACATCGCGCACAGCCGCGTAGCCCGCTCCAACATGTATCTGATGTCGAAATTCGGCTCCGATATCGTGTTGTGCGGACCGGCTTCGCTGCTACCGGTTGAACTGCGGCAAATCGCCTCCGGCGTCACCCTCACGCATGACATCAAGGAGGCTCTTCGCGACGCAGACGTGATCATGATGCTGCGCGTGCAACTGGAGCGGCAACATGAGTCGGCTTTTTCCTCTGGAGAATATTTCCGGTTTTACGGATTGGGGCTGGAGCACATGTCGCTGGCCAGTCCCCATGCCATCGTCATGCATCCGGGGCCTATCAATCGCGGCCGCGAGATCTCATCTGAGGTGGCGGATTCGCAGCGCTCCGTGATTCTGAACCAGGTGGAAAACGGGATCGCCGTAAGAATGGCCGTGCTGGAACGCGTATTGAACAACTGAATCATGCGCAAGCTAATCATCCGCAACGGCCGCGTGATTGACCCAGCCACCCGCCTGGACGCTATTCGCGACGTGTTGATCGAGAACGGCAAGATCGCCGGGATTGGAGAAAAGCTGCACGTCACCGGCGCCGAAAAATTCGATGCCACCGGCCTCATTGTCGCTCCCGGCTTCATCGATATGCACGTACACCTTCGTGAGCCTGGATTTGAGTACGCCGAAACCATCGAATCCGGATCGCGGGCGGCGGCAGCCGGTGGCTTCACGTCCATTTGCTGCATGCCGAATACCGCGCCAGTCAACGACAACGCCACCGTCACCAGTTACATCATCGAGCGCGCGGAAAAGCACGCGGTAGTAAACGTGTTTCCCATTGGCGCCATCACCAAGAACAGCGCGGGCGAGGAACTGGCGGCCATCGGCTCCATGGTGCAGGCCGGTATCGTTGCCATTTCAGACGACGGCCGGCCGGTGATGAACGCACGCGTGATGCGGCGCGCCATGGAAACCGCGAAATCGTTCGGAATTCCCGTGATCGATCATTGCGAAGATCTGCATTTGAGCGCGGGCGGCGATATGCACGAGGGCGTGGAAAGCGTGCGCCTGGGGCTGCGCGGGATTCCGGCCGCATCCGAGGATGTGATGGTGGCGCGCGACATCCTGCTGGCTCAGCTCACCGGGGCGCGTTTTCATGTGGCTCATATTTCGTCGCGCCATTCGGTGGAAATGGTGGCTTTCGCGAAAAGCCGCGGATTATCGGTGACATCGGAGGCAACGCCGCACCATTTCGCGCTATCCGACGGAAAGATGCCTCCCTACGACAGCAATTACAAGATGAAACCGCCACTGCGTTCCGATTGCGACGTGGGCAGCGTCACCAACGGCATTATCTCCGGAGCCATCGACGCTATTGCCACCGATCATGCTCCTCACGCCGGCAGCGAAAAAATGCAGGAGTTCGAAAAATGCCCGTTCGGAGTCATTGGCCTGGAAACCGCCATTGGATTGGCGCTGGAAAGGCTGATGCATCCCGGCAAAATTTCGCTTAACCACTTGGTGGAGCTATTCACCACCGGCCCGGCGCGTGTGTTGAATCTCAATCGCGGAAGTCTGGCCGCCGGCGCTCCCGGCGACGTCACCATAATCGACACCGAGCGCGCCTGGACTTACGACGTAAACAAGTCCGCTTCAAAAAGCCGCAACTCGCCGTTTGACGGCCACATTTTCCGCGGCGGCCCGGTGGCCACCATCGTGAACGGGCGCATCGTATGGACCACCGGCGTAACCGAGCCGCGACCGCCAGGAAGCGACTGATCGGCCAATATTTTGAATCACACCTACCAAACCCGCAGGATTGAGAGCAGCCAAAAACGCTTTGGCTGCCTTTCCATCGTTGTTGTCCTCGCCATCCTGTTCTTCACCGCGCGCTTCTTCTGCTCCTGGACCATCGAGTACCAATGGTGGAAGGAGATGGGCCAGCTCCACACCTGGTTCAGCATGCTGGCCTACGGCTTCATTCCAACGGCCGCCGGTACTCTGCTCGGTTTTGTTGTTTTCTGGATCGCTCACGCTCGCGCGCTGAAACATGCGGGTACCGGCCTCGGCGAACACCCGCTCTACGCCAAGCTTTCCACGCTGGCCATTTTCCTGCTGGCGCTGCTAGTGTCGCTTGCCAGCATGGATACCTGGACCGTGGTTCGCTACTTCGGCGGCAAGGATCTGGGCGGCGCCGCAACAGCCTGGCACGATCCAGCCTTCGGAAATGCGCTGTCTTTTTATCTGTTCAAGGTTCCGTTCTATTCCGATTTGCTCACTCTGGCCCTCAGCCTGATTGTCATCGCGGCTCTCCTCTATTGGGTAATGGGCCGCGTATGGGAACTTCGCGCGAGGGTCCCGGATTGGAGCAACGTCCAGGAGATCAACTTTAGCCACCTCGGCCTGGCCGGCAGCTTCGACTCTGGTTTCTTCCGCAGCTTGGGCGCGGTGTTCCTGCTGGCGCTGGCCGTGCGCTTTTTCTTGAGCCGTTACGGCTTGCTGCTGGACGAGCACGGCAGTTTCATGGTGGGCGTTGACTATGTCGATCAGAACATCACCATTCCTCTTATTTGGTTTCTCATCGTAAGCGCGGTGCTTTCGGCCGTCGCGCTACTCGCCAATAAATGGCGGCTGGCATTGTTGGTCGTGCTGGCGTTCATTCTGCGCAACGTGGTTCCATCCATCGTAACGGCGACATATGTGAGACCCAGCGAAATTACTCTCGAGCGCCCGTTCATTACGCGCCATATCGCCGCTACCCGCTCCGCCTACGGTATCGACCAACGCACCAACGAGATTGATTTCCAGGCCCAGCCCGAGCAGAAGATCGACCTGGCCAAGCATAAACCGCTGCTCGACAACGTACGCCTGTGGGATTGGCACGCCTTTCACGACACGCTTCCACAGTTGCAGCCCTACCGGCTCTATACTTACACGCAAACGGATGTAGATCGATACACCATAGAAGGCCAGATGCGGCAAGTGCTGATTTCGCCGCGCGAGCTGGACCTCACCCAGATCAGCAACGGCTGGATCAACTCGCACTTTATTTATACGCACGGCTATGGAATCGTGATGGCCGAAGCCAATCAGGTATCTCCCAACGGTCTGCCGGTGCTGGCCATCAAGGACACGCCCCCGGAAATCAGCCTGCCCGGTTTGAAGCTCACGCGGCCGGACCTCTATTACGGAGAGAACGTGCACGATCCGGTGTTCGTCCATACCGCCCAGAAGGAGTTCGATTATCCCGCCGGTGAGCACAACGTGGAAACCAGTTACGACGGCCAGGGCGGATTTCCAATTTCGTCGCTGCTCATGCGTCTGGCGGCCGCAGTTTCAAACGGCGATTGGAACGTGCTGCTCACCAGTTACCTCACTCCCGAAAGCCGCATGATGATTCGCCGCAATGTGCGGCGCCGCCTGGATGCCCTTGCGGATTTCTTGTCGTGGGATGTGGATCCCTATCTGGTATTGACCAATGACGGCCGCCTGGTTTGGATCGTGGACGGCTACATGACGTCGCAAGTGCATCCGTACTCGCGCGAGATTGGTCTCGAAGGCATTGGGACTTTCAATTACATCCGCAATTCGGTGAAGGCCACCGTGGACGCTTACAACGGCACCATCCACTTGTATGTGTTCGATCCTGACGATCCTCTGCTGCAGGCCTACCGGAACCTTTTCCCGGATTTGTTCGAGCCCGCTTCAGCGATGCCCGCGGAACTGCGCGCGCACGTTCGTTATCCAGAAACAATTTTCGCCGCGCAGGCGGAAATCTACCGGCTGTTCCACATGCGCGATCCGGATACGTTCTATAACAAGTCCGATGCCTGGGACATCGCCAAATTCACGAGTGAGCAGAACGGCCAGCCTTCGCCCGTCACGCCCAGTTACGTCGTTGCTACGTTGCCGGGTGAGACGAAGCCCGAGTTTCTATTGATGATCCCGTTTACGCCCCGCACCCGCGATAATCTCATCGGACTGATGATGGCGCGCTGCGATGGCGAGCATTTGGGTGAGAAGGTGGTGCTGCTGCTATCGAAGCAAGAGATCATCTACGGGCCGATGCAAGTGGAGGCGCGCATCAACCAGGATCAGAATATCTCGAAAGATCTCACGCTCTGGAATCAGCAAGGCTCCCAAGTATTGCGCGGCCAGATGCTGGTGCTGCCAATCGAACATACGTTCCTGTATGTTGAGCCCATCTATCTGCAAGCCTCGCAAGCCAAGATGCCGCAGTTGAAGAAAATCGCGTTAGCGATGGGCAACACGCTGGTCTATGCCGACACCTACCAACAAGCGCTGGAACAACTGGCCGGCCAGAATTACCCGGCTCCGGAAGCCGCGGCGCCACGGCCCGCGGCGAGTCCCGGAGCGCCGGCTCCCGCGCCGGCATCCGACACCCGCATCGCCGAAGTCCGCCGCCATCTACAGCGCTATCGCGAGCTAGTATCGCAAGGCAAGCTGTCGGAAGCGGGTAAGGAGCTGGAAGCGATCCAAGCGCTGGTGGGGCAGTAGGGCGGGAATTTCAAGAATCCAAGGAAGTCGAGGAAGCCGAGGAAGAAGGTACCGCCTCCCGGCGCTTCATTTTTTGATTTCTCGAAGCATTTGATCAATGTCAGCAGTGGGGAACGAATACTCAACCGCCTCGCGAATTGTCCTAATTTGAACCTCGCGCGCAATGCGCGCCGCACCCAGTCACCAACTGTCATTTGTTCGCGACGAGCCAAACGCCGGATCTCGGCCATTTCAGAGTCGGGCAGTATCACGTGAAGCCGCTTACTCATACCGTGAGTCTAACGCGCCCCTAATTAAACGGCCCACCCCTCCATACCTCTTCGCGCAGGCTGAAGCCAGCCGATTCAATGATCCGCCTGATCTTAGCCAGGAATGCTCGACCTCCTTCGTCTGGCAGAAACCTAAAGACCACTGCGAAGACGACTGACTTATCCTTTGCACTGGGGTAGCTTTCGAGGATTTCGCCGCTCTCCACGAACGCCACATAGCGATTCAACTTGGCCTGAAGAAGGAGTTGATGCGCGACACTGTCGGACCAATCCAGATGGTCACTGATGGTAAGAACCACTTTCCCGCTCATCCTGTCGGTACCGATGATGTCAACGACGTCCGGTTGCTCTATGGACATAGGGCCAATCAAGAAAACGAAGCGCCGCCAGGCGACACCTTCTTCCTCGACTTCCTCGAATTCTTGAATTCCTGAATTCCCAACGCCTTTCTCATTTCGCCAGCAAAAACGGTTCTCTCGTCGCAATAAACTCTATCGGCACCTCGCTGACAAACGTCTTCAGCCACTCGGCGCAATACTCCATTCCCGGCTGCTCGCTCGGAATGTGCCCCAACAAAATGAGCGCCTTCTTCTTTCCCTGAGATACAGCATCGGTGACATACTCAATCGTCTCCCACTCGGGAACTTCACCGATCGCTAAAACTTCCACATCGTCGCGCTGTAGCAACTTCCGATGGCGTTCGGGGCCGGATGCGCCCGGAGCCAGCGCCACCTTCGTGATTTTCATATCAGCATTTGCAACGTAGCGGAGAACATGGATTCCCAGGCGCTGCTTCATCTGTTCCGCCAGTTGCGCCACGGTCATCTCCGGCACCACAAACAGACTGGGATCGGGCGCGCTCTGAAACTTCTGCCACTCAAGCGCTCGGACCACCCCGAACATAATTCCATCGGGCTTCATCTGATGCCAGTGATCGTGAAACCGCCACACCACCAGATTATGCTCTTTGATGAACCGCTCTTTTTCCGCCCACACCGCATCATGTTCCTTCTCGAACGCATCCGTGTGGTCCAGATGGCTATAGAAAGTCGGTTCATGCGTGATGATCAGATTCTTACCCGCGGCGGCTGAGCGAACCAGCACGTCATAAGTCGCCATCATCGTGGTCGCGATGCCGGTCACACGCGTCTCGGGATCGCCCGCCTTGAACGTGTCCACAGTTTCGCTATGCCAAGGCACACCCACATGCGCCTGGATGCGCTCAATCACCTGCCTGGCCGTCAATGAACTTTGCTGGCCGAATAGAACCACCCCAACCGCGAGTCCTAGTAAAGTCATCCGAAGTTTCATCCCAACCATGCTACTCCACGGTCGACACAGCAACCGAGCCGCGACCGCAAGGGAGCGCTACCACGATCGCCGCTGGCACCCACGACCGTGGTATCGCTCCCTTGCGGTCGCGGCTCAGTTTTTCACAGCAACAGTTTTTCAAAGCGTCAGTTTTTCACCAGATGTTACCCTAAAATCAGATGGCCCTTTCCGATTCCTTCTTCGGCCAGAAATTTGGCATCACCGAGCACGACCTCGAATCCTATCTCTCCGAAGCGCTCTCCGCCGGCGGCGACTACGCCGATCTCTATTTCGAATACCTCGCCACCAGTAACTTGAGCATCGATGAATCCATCGTCAAGAGCGCGGTGCAAGGCGTTTCGCTTGGCGTCGGCGTGCGCGTAATCGCCGGAGAACGCACTGGCTACGCCTACAGCGGCGATCTCAGCCCGGACAAGATTCGTCACGCCGCGCGCGTGGCCGCCTGCATTGCCAAAGGCCCCACGCAGGTGGAAAAAACCGGATTCGATGAATCACACAAGCGCAATCTCTACCCTCTGCTGACCGCTCCGCATGAAGCCAGCCTGACCGAGCGCGTCGACCTGGTAAAACGCGCCGATCGCGCAGCGCGGGCTTACGACACGCGCGTGTTCCATGCGCAGGCCAGCTACATTGACAGCCTCCGCCACGTTCTGGTGGCCACGTCAGACGGTGTCCTTAGCTTCGATCGCCAACCTTTGGCCAGGCTCGGAGTCAGCGTGCTGGCGAGAGATGGCGACGGCACTCCGCAGCGCGGTTACGCTGGCGGCGGCGGGCGCGTGGCGCTCGAGTTTTTCTTGAATGAGAAAACTCCGGAGCATTTCGCGCAGGAAGCCGCGCGCCAGGCCATCGTGCAATTGGATGCGGTACCAGCGCCCGCCGGAGAAATGACCGTAGTATTGGGCCCGGGATGGCCCGGTATTCTATTGCACGAAGCCGTCGGGCATGGCCTGGAAGCCGACTTCAATCGCAAGAAGGTTTCCGCGTTCAGTGACCGCGTAGGACAACTTGTAGCCAGCCCGCTGGTCACCGTCATCGACGACGGCACCATCCGCAACCGCCGTGGATCGCTGAATGTCGACGATGAAGGCGTGCCCACCGAGCGGAACCTGCTCATCGAAAATGGCGTGTTGCGCGGCTACCTCTTCGACAAACTGTCCAGCCGCCTGCTGCGCTCCGGAACCACCGGCAACGGCCGCCGCGAAAGCTATCAGCACATCCCCATGCCTCGCATGACCAACACCTTCATGCTGGCCGGCGATAGCGACCCGGGCGATATT
>Ga0210388_10000909_pt1 | contig 23503 bp, 44 predicted proteins | sample IncBWC19OmetaG_FD_155485 | JGI IMG/M metagenome (GOLD analysis project Ga0210388, IMG submission 155485) | Forest soil microbial communities from Barre Woods Harvard Forest LTER site, Petersham, Massachusetts, United States - Inc-BW-C-19-O ...
GTTGTCATTTGCTCTCTCCGCAGTGACACTTATGCTTTCCTCTGTGTGTTGGCTTGCTTCTCGGTACCATTATATCGCACAGATGTCCTTTCCTTTGCCTGTAGATATTATACGTAAACCACCCATACGCACATACCCTTTTGGTCTCTCCATTCATCTCTCTCATCGGTATTTGTCCGCCGATTCTTGCTGTGTCTTATACGGCTTAGAGCAATAGCTCTTGCTATTCGTACAGTGATACTTGACGATCACCATTCCTCTCTTTTCAGCTCGCCTTACGTTGACTACTACGTAATTGTGCTTGTGCGCTCTCATGAGATGAATCCAAGGAATTTGTTACACCTAGAGCATTCCTTGAATCGTCGCCCCTTTCTATTCGTCTCTATGACGATTTTGTCTTTCGGGTGCCGACATGGCATTCCTTTTAGCTCGTCTTTTATTGGGCGAGGCTTATGCTTTAGCCCCATCTCATTTACCCGGATGCGGTTTGCCCATTACTACACCGCACCAACGACAGTAGATGACGTATGTTACGTGTTCTACGCCATTCTCTTTATGGACGCTTCTCATTGGCTTGGCTGATTGGTGATTCTTGCCCTCTGGGTTTTTCTTACACCGTGATCCCATTGTCTATTACCTTTCGGATTGGCGTTGGCTCATGGAACGCTCTGATTTGGTCTCGCGCCTCATCGATGGATTGTGCGCGCCGGTAATACCATGTGCCTTTCTTGTATGTGCAGCATTGCGCTGCACTGGCATTATAGTATCCGGTCACTTTATGACCGTTGACGGTTATGGTGAATTTCCGTCCTACGTCGATTGGTATTATCACTTGTCTCCGCTAACGCGAAAAGGCCCCGTAGGGCCTTGACGCTTAATCTCTGTCTTGATAGTTGCGCTCTAGTGGCTTATTCCACCATTCAAGCTTGCTCGTGTCGATTCCGTACGCCTCTGCTACGGTTTGTGTCTTGGCGATGGTCTCGGCATTGTCGTATTCGGCTAGCATACGCTCTAGATCGGTCACTGTCCTAGCCATCCCTTGCGAACGGTGGCCACGACTACGGCCAGTATGGTTAGTGCGATGAACAGACAGAAGAATATGGCGACCGTGGGAGACATGACCCTAGATCCTTTCGTACCGAGCGAATTTGGCTTGATAGGTGGCGACGATTTGCGCGTCACCTTTATGAGCGAACACGTAGTCTTTTGTGTCGCCTAGGGCGAAGAAATCGTCGATGTAAAGGAAGCGCTGTGTGGTTGGGTCTATGTCCCCTAGAGGGATCATGAGGCTGATTGTTTCGGCGCTGTGAGCGGATACCACGAGTAGTGGCATGTCTAGTGCAGCGGCGGCAACTCCACCGATGACGCTAGCGTGAAGGTCTAGGCCGCATATGATTGCGTCGAATTCGTTTGCGTGGGGGCCGAGGTCACGAACGATTTGCTTGGCGTATTCTGCCGGTGTATTAGGCATCCTAATCACACCTTTCTGATTCGGTCTAGAATCTCGGTGATGAAGTTGGGGAAGATCGGTATTACGGTTTGTACCACGTCATTGCCGATGTGATATCCGACTACGATCGCGGTTGCGATGATTGCGATTGTTAGGCAGCAAAGGTGTATGTGAAACTTGACCTTTGGCTTTAGCGGTTCGGGTGCTGGCTTGGCGACTTTCTTAATCTCCGCTTTGGGAATTTCCATTGTCTTACCTCCGGTATCCGAATCGGTAAGCACGGCCATTGTGGCTGTCCCCTCTATGGATTTATGCGAGCTGACCCTACAGAGTAATGATTCCCCGGAGGTCTAGCCTCCTCAGGTCCGCTTCGCTGTGCTGTTTTCTTGCTATCTCCAATCTCCTCTATGTGGGCGAGGCTGTCAAGAGGTTTGACCCAACTTTCTTTCGTAACTTTGTGTCACCGGCTTGGCTACTGACTGTAGTCTTTCCGTAGACCTTGGCTAGTCCAGCGTTGACGGGATGCAATGCCGCTAGCACCCCTGAAACGGACGCTGCCGCCACGTGAGACCAGCCGTAGGGTAGTGACGCCAACGCGGCGGCAGCCGCGCCTAGGATCGTTGTGACGGTCGCCAGAATTTTATAGCTCATTGCCTAGACCTCTCGGGTGCTTGGGGCAGATGCCCGTATCTTCTTTCATGTTCTGGTCATAGGTGACCGGGCGAGCTTGCGCTAGTCGTATTGCAGTGTTCCCTACGACCATAAATACCTCGCCGCATTTATCGCATAGGGGACGCTTAATATTCTTACGTTCGGTGTTCATTTATCCTCCCCATACGTTGACCCATTCGATGTCGTCCAGGGGTAGGTCGTAATTCGCTGGCTTAGTGCGGAGAATTTCGGCAGCTTCCAATGCACCGTCCCTAGGCGATCCATCGATGCCATAGCCGAGGTCTTTAGTCCGTGGAGTTTTGCATTCACCGTAGTATTTGGTTTCGGTGGCGAAAATAGATAGATCGTGAATGACCGTATCGATGCGTCGTTTTCCAAGGTTATATCGTGGGTTGCGACGCTTATTTTGCGGGTTCGAATCTTGCAAGAGGCGAACCAATTCTTGGACTTCACCAGCACCATTCCACTTTCTCTCATTAAGCGCTTGGGTGCATGACTTCATACGGAAATTAACGGGCACATAGAAGAATGGCCACATGACCCTAATGTCCGTACTGAATCCGTCGTCATTTCTTTGCTCTATTAGCCCTCCGGGGACTATGCCGTAATCGAGAAATCCCCTAAAGCACGCTTCTACTTCATTGATTCCTTCCATGAATTCTTGCTTGGGTACGCCCCGCGATTTGACCTTTAGTAGTGCTTCCTTTCCTTCCCTATGCCAGTATACACCTGGCTTGAATAGGCACAAGTCGAGGTAGGGGGTTTCTTCCCATTCGCCTAGTTGTGCAGAGATTGGTAGTCCAGTATGCGGAGAGTCGAAACACACTCCGTCCGTGGCGACCATGAGAACACTATCAGCTTTCCCGGTATGCGTGGCGATAGCGTCGAGGATTTGTACGCGACAATGAGCCGTGATGAGGGAGGCGTATAGCCAGTTATTGAACGGCTGACTTCCGGTATTTTGCGCGTGTTTTCCGTAGACGGAATTGATGACGTTTTTGATAGCCAGGCCGAGAGCTGACCTTTTGCCAACTGAGTTACGCTTGTTATACAGGTCTCGGATATCTGTATAAGGTGCCGGATGCTGGCATGGTATGAATTCGACCCATTCATCGGTGAAACTCCTTTTGATAAGTCCGGCCCGTCTGGCAGCGTCCAATTCATGCTTCCAATACCAGCCTTTAGCGATAGCAGGTCGCAATATACTACCTGTTTTATCGCGGTACGGCACTGGCCCGATTCGCGCATTTGCGGCGTGCACAGTTCCGTACAAGAGCACGTAACTGCCATTACCCGTATACGCCCCTTCCCCTCGCCGGTATTGAGAATCTCCACATATATGTGGTAGCTTTGACGTGGCGTGAGGGTAAGCGCTATTGATGTCATAATTCCATGACTTTCCTTGAATGATGCCATGAGAGAATATTTCAAACCATCCACCGAAATAGGACCTACGGCAGATAGTCTCGAAATAGTCCGGCATAAAATCAGATAGGTTAGTGTGCTTTATAGCACCCTTTTTCTGTAGCCATTTAGCGGCGGCAGCCCCAGGCCCGTACCATTGATCTTTGGGTAGCCGTATGCCGATAGATACGAATCCTTTTGCTAGCCGGACCATACAACGCGCCAACAGCTCATTTTCTAGTGCGTTATACTCCATCATTTCATCGTCTAGCCTAGCCGTAGCCCGACGTTCTTTCCCGGCGAATAGCTTATTCCATTCCTCTTGAGTGCAGATAGGTCCGTCGGGGTCATCTTTCCACGAGGCGGGATCGCACGTCGTAGAGAATTTCTGCTGATAGAACGGGCCAGCATCGCAAATGTGCATCCATGCCTTTTGCTCATGCTGGCAGGGGGTGGCTTTCTCATAGCAGTCGCATACGCGCGGGCGTATAGAGAGACGCCTAAACCCGAGCATGTCGATATCCCAATTGTCCAGATGGACGGGATACATCATGAATCGTCTCTTTTTACCGTCGTTAATATTCCGCTTGGCTTTACCGACTTTAGTCATGAGTAGCCATGCGGCAGACCGGGGCAATGACCGTAGCCATTGGTTAAAGTCGTAAGACAGGTAAAAGCCTACAAACGCGGCGTGCGGCTTTCGCTCGAATTGCGAATAAAGAAACTCAAAGACTTCCGCGTACTGTAGACCTTTATCCAGGTTTCGCGCCACAAGCTGTTGACTTCCGACCCCAAGCAAAACAGCGCGATGGTGCGATCCTTTACCAATACCTTCACTGTCCACCCCCACGAATTCGGGAATTGCGGCAGCTCGCGTTCTACGTTGACGTGTAGCTTCTTTCTCACGGTATTCCTTCCCATGCCTTGCGCGATAATTAGCCTGCCGCACGGCATGACTATCATTCTTCGCTATCAGTATCTTCATCGTCGGTTTCTTCGCTTTCCTCGTATTCTTCATCGGCCGGGGTTTGCGCTTCTTTAAAGTGATACCAATAGCGGCTAAATGCAGCTTCAAATCGGGGGTCAGCTTGCCCTCTAGACGCATAGCTCGCCAATGACGCAAGGTTTTTAGCTTCCGCGCTACCCGGCGCGGGCATTGGTTCCCGGCCGGACATTACGTCGTTAGCCCAGTTTACCCGCGCATTCCATACCGCTTGGCGTACGCTAGTATCAATGATGCGGGTTTGCTGTTCCCGTCGTAGCCCTCTATTAGCGGCTTGAATGCGGGCATTTCTCCGTTGGGCGGCACGCCTCTCTCGTGCGGACTGTGCCATGTCTAAAACATCGGGTTATCAGGTAGGGGGGACCTTTTTGGAGGTTTTGCGATTGTCATTGGTTTCTCGCATTGCTCGCAATAGGTGGTGCCGCTTTTCGCGGCGAATCGGTAGACCTGAAACGTTTCGTATGTCTGCAAATGCCCGCAAGAAAGGTGCAGGTATTTCGACAATTGTCTTTCTATTGCAGCCTGACGGGCGAGGGCACGCTGCATTTCAGCGCGACCCCCGCCCGTCTGACTAGAGTAATTAGCTCTTTGTACGATTCGCACTCTTGGCAACGTCTACGCGATGCGAGTGCATTGGGGATTTACCCGGACCCATGCTCACCTTATTGGCTAGCATGGTACGGGTGACAGTGTGCGGCGGAATCTTGTCATAAATCTGCCGCAGTTCGTACCCGGCGTTAATGACCTTTGGCCCTTGCGGGTCACGGAACCGGAGCTGAGTGAAGGTCTTTTCCTCACCCGTCGCCTTATCCGTGAAGGTGATTTCCTCCGAGCCGAGGTATTCGCCGACATAGGTGTCGCCGATATCCTCTAGTACGATTTGGTCGCCCGCCTCCTCGTGGACTGTATCCCACTCGAATTTGTCCGGGTCGTACCCAACCACGTCAGCCATTTGTTTGGCCTCTCTGTTGACTAGCTCTAGTATACGCCTATCAGACCCTAAGCGTAATTATGTTCGCTTAGGGCAGACATTTACTTTGCTTCGCCTGGACCTGTCGGGGTAAAGGTGACGCCCTCATCGGTGCTGGTGATGGGGACTACCCAATACTTTCCCTCGCCCGCGACCGTGCCATCGCGCATTACGACGGCTACGCCGTGCCATACATCTGTCGTTACAGGTGCCGTTCCGGCCATTGTGCTTACCCAATCTTGAGAGAATATATCGAAGTCCACCGTGCCATCGGTGGCGTATTGGCAGCCGATACACGGGTAAGGCCCGGTAGCGGTCTGTACCCGGTTAATAGCGAATGCTTTCGTGTTACCCGGCTGCGCGGTCCAGAATGGAACATTGGTCAGCTTATTGCTCGTGCATATGGCGATAGCCGGGTCTAGGTTATTCATGCTGCAATAGATACCCGGCCACCGTTGCGCGGGGCGTACGTGCTTATGGTAGTTAGCGCGTGCCCTATTCAGCCAGCCGGGGATATCCTGAATTGTCGCCGCTAGCGACTCCACGTCGAGGATATCGGCGGTCGCGTCGGTGGCTAGCGGGTCCTGGTCAATTCGGATAGCCGGGTAGGGGGTATTGTGCGCCGCAAAGGTTGCATCACTCCACGGCACATCGCCCACGCCCGTCGTATACCCGGCTGCCTGAGTACCAGCCGGTATATGCACGGCATTAGTAGCCGTCGCATCTTGAGCTGCAATATAAGGAATCGTCATGGGGCTTCTTTCCGAATACTTGGAATTCGAGTATGGTTATCCGCGTGTCGAGTCGGCTTATTACGTCGATCCTGAATTTGTCTATTGAGCCGGTGATCTGCCCTGAAACGTACCGTGCGAACAATCCTAGCACAAAAGTCATCGCGGCCACAACCGCCGCTATAATTGTTCCGACCGACTCCCAGTTAATACCGGAGGTACGTACGGTCGCGTCTGCTAGCCACGCCATATCGCCCACCAAATATGGCCAGTGAGCCAAATAGCAACGGCCAGCCATAGAATTAGCGACAGAAACCATTCCCACGTATACGTAGGCGGTTCCGTACTCCACGTCCACCCGGATAGCGTATTGTCGGTGTGCGTGCTAGTCTGGGTAAACAGTGCGAATAGTTCTGGAATTATGAACGCAAGGAACGTGCCAATAAGGAACGCAGGCCACCACCAATTCCCCCAAGTTACCACCGCCAGATACCTCCCGCATATAGCTGCCTAGCTGTATTCGCGCCTACGTTCGCCACGTTAATATTGCTCTGTGCCGGGTCCGCCATTCTTTAGACCCGCTGCTTTAGCGTGCGCGTAGCTTGTCCACATCATGACGCCCGCCAATCCGCCACCCAAAAGGGATGGCCATTTGTCCTCGTCCATCATGGTCGCAATAAGCACGAATACGCCAGCCTGTACCATGCCGATAATTACCCACTTCATTAGCGTGTCGGCGCGTACGTCGGCGTTAATCTCGGTGGTCTGCGGCGAGCTGCACGCGGCTGCAATGATTTCGTATACGAGTCCAGCCGCGACCATAAAGGTAATGGCGCGGCTAGACCCGACTAGGCTGACACCTTCCATAACGAGCTAATCGGAATCTTGAGTTTCATGCCGGTTTTAAGACCAGCACCGGACCCCAATTGCTGTCCGACCTTTTTGTCGCCGGGGACCTCGCCCTTCACATAAACATTACCGGGAACGTCCGCAATTTGGTCGGGCGTCGTATGGTACTGCTGAGCCAATGACTGCAATGTCTGTCCCGGCTGCACCGTAATAGTCTTATAGGTGACCTTTTTAGCCGGGGCTGGCTTAGTGGGCACTGGCTTAGGTGACTTAGCCGGGGGTGTCCCTCCCGAGCTTGGCGGGGGATTATCGTTATCCGGCGGGGCGGCCGGGAGAGTGTTATTAACCGTCACATTAGGCGCGACGGGGGGTGTCTCCTGATTATAGACCTGATTCACGAATTGCGGCACTAGGCTAGCGTCCACCCCTCCGGGCGTGTTAACGCTAGAATTCTGCGCGCTATTCTGTGAGCTGGTGCTAGACGATGTGTGCTTCTTATACAGGTAATAGACGATCGCTAGCGCTAGCGCAATGCCCATCCATGCCCACATCGGCAACGGGCCGAGCTTGCGCGTAAAGACATTCCCGCCACCTTGCGGCGCTGTACTTTCCGGCTGCATTTGCGACATTACATTACCGCCACTTCAGGAGGATTACGGAACCAATCTCCGTCAGACGGTGCGGAGTCATTCATAGCCGACCATCCCTTGTGCATGACGGTGGATATATTGCCGCCCGGAATAGCCGGGTAACGGTGCGGGGTAACGATCGTTGCCGTACTCCCACCGTCCGGGTCAAATCCGGGGGTCCAAAAATGGGTTTGCGGGTGACAATCCAGCGGGGTACCCGCGTTTACGCGCATCCCTGATTGTACGCCCATTCCCATTACCTGATCTTCCGTCTGCGTTGACGGAATAGGACGGCTATTGTCGGGGGTATTAGTGGTGGCGATATAGATTGCTACGCCGATAGCGAATACGAACGCTCCGCACACCCCTATTTCTTTGCTAGACAGAGGCATTACCCCTCCATCCGTTGCCCTTTGCCCGCTGGTTATAGTTAGCCGTACCCCACTTAACCGGCTGCGCAATATTCGTACCTGTCTGCCCTTGCGGAATAACAGTCTGCGAATACGACTGCCCCGCAATCGGCGAATTACTAGGCCGGTCGATGCGCGGGTTAGCCATCTGCGGAATAGCCATGTAACGGCCAATTGTCTGCGCGTAGGCCGGTAGAGTAGGCGAATGCAAACCGTGAGGAGGTCCCGACCAAACATCATGGGGACCATCGCCCGGCGCACCTTGAGGAACCGGAGAATTAATACCCTGAGTCTCGCCGGTAATAGGGTTATATCCCGGTGTACTGGGGGCGATGCCCTGATAAGAACCGTATTCCTGATAGAGACCAGGGGTGCCACCGTAAACATGAGACCAGCCGGTGCCTTGCTCACCGATATACATTCCGGTAGCATTCCGGGTGTAGTCGCGCGTGAGGTCGTCAGTTGCAGCACTCTTATCACTGCCTGATTGGTAGTTAATTGATCGCTGGACTAGCCAGAGGGACGGGCGAGCTGGACCGTCCATAGGCGGGTCAGTCTGCCCGGAATTACGACCGGAATTCTCATAGCCAACCTTGAACATGCCGTGACGGTCGTTAGTCACTAGCTTGTCATTAGAATAGCCGACAGGCGCGTTACCCGGTGCCCGTACGGCTGTTTCCTGAGATTGTGTCAGGACACGCGCCGGACCACCGAACTGCGGAATTTCCGTCTCAATAGAGGTTGGGTTCTGGTCTGTGCCGTATGGCAATTGCCCCGGAGGGTTGCCCTTCATAAAGCGGTCATTCCAGCCGCTACCGCCATAGGGTGCCTTAGACTGCACCGTCTGAGCTGTAGCGACATTCGGGTTACCCGATGCCCTCTGAATAACCGTACCGGGCACGCCACCCGAGCCTACGCCCGGCTGATTACCGCCAGCGTGCCACGTTGACATACGGGTAACGGGAATGCCAAAAGGCGAGGTAAACGGAACAGGCCCGGTCGGCGCATTAGCCAAATCCGCGCCCGCTACGCCCGCATATCCTCGCTTGGGTGCGCCGCTAGACGGACCTCGAAATCCTGCCATTCTTTAACCTCTCAAGTAGTGGGATGCGCGGGCAAGTCCCCATGAAATCCCGCGCATCCCACGTTAATTTAACTTGGCGATCCTCCGCATACCTATCACATAGCAGCTATATGCAGGTACGCAAACCTGCCGCCACGTTAAGTTATTTGGCTGCCCAGCCCCCGCCACCTGTACCGGAATTAACGAGGTTAGACAGACCATCGGCAACGTTAGTTACCAGCGTAGGCCCTTGCGATCCTGGCCGGACCAATACGAACAGTACGGCTAGGTAAATGATGCCCACGAGAAAGGTTCCAAAAGCGCTACTCATGCCCCGCCCGGTCCCTTCTTAATGTGGTTGGAGTAGACGTAATAGGCGAGCACGCCCAGCGCTACGCCAACCCAAAAGTCACGCCTGGTCAGCATTATCGGCTTCCTCCTCCGGTGCCTTTTCCGCCGTCTCTGTTTCCGGCGCGTCGATTTCCTCATGCAAATGAGGTCGGTTCATTTCGTCCACAATCTTGTGGAGCACTGATTTGACACTCATCAGATCCTCTTTGCAATCATGGCGAAAACGAACATTTCGATGAGAATTAGCACGAATAGGTAGAGGATAGTCGGCGACCATGCGCTACCGGCAGCCGTGTTATTCCCCTGCCCCGCGCTGAAAATTCCTGTACCGCTCACATTAGGCCCCTGATTTGATCCGTCTCCACTGTAAATAGGGTTACCCCGGTAGTATCCAAATGAGGAAGTCGGCTTAGCGAATCCCACTTCACCTTTCCCCCTCCTTTTAGATGTCTACTAGGGTAGGGTCAACATTGCCTACCGGGTAGACTTCTTCGACAATCAATTCGTACTGATTGGCGAGGTTTGCCGCGACAGTTTCCCAAGCGAGCTTGGTGGAGTTGGCAGTGTAAAGCCAGCCCTGGCCGTACAGCTCTCCCGGCTCAATAAAGCGCGGGAATGTGGCAACGCCAAAGTCGTACGACGGTGCGCCACCGTAGTTAGCTGTACCCTGTGCGGGTGCGTCTGTCGCGTTAGAAGCGACGGTATAGAAGTTGGAACCGGCAACGGCATTCTGACCGTATAGACCGTACGTGTTGTACTGATCTTCCGCCCAATCCCGCAGAATGTCGGGATTAAGCCGGCCCAATGACCTGTTGTCCAGGTACCAGTAGAACGGGTCAGAGAATCCGTCAACTCGCACGGAGTTAGCGCCGGTATTACGCGCCACGAGACCAGCCCAGCGAATCGCATTACCCGTCAAGGTGGAGAGGATTGTGTTGTCCGCGCCAGCGTTAATAGAGAATAGCTGGTGACGCCTCTTTACCTGGAGGTTTACGCCCGGAGGGACCGGCTGATTTGGCGTACCCTGGAGGTCCGTCGCGTCCGGCTGTGCCCATGCGTCCATATACGGCGTAATGTTGTACGTCGGGAACGTGGTTGCCGCAAAGGCCGAAACGGTGTAATCGAATCGGTATTGCGACCGCGTGTCCGTGTTCGCAAGTACGCCAGCCGTCCAGCGAATTTCCGGCTGTAGGAACGCCGTGAAAGACCCGCCATCGGCTGCCGCCGGGGGACGGTAGTCGTACTTATAGGCCCAGTCCTTTAGCCAGGGCTTCGCGTACTTCTGTGCGAGGTAATGCGAATAGCACGGCATGTTGTAAAGGATTTCCGAACCGTCAACGTTAATCAGGTCCATATTGGCGAGGATATCAAACGCCCCGTCGGCCTGAGTTGTGACTGTCCGGCCGTTCACCGTTGTAATAGCGGACGGCGTGTTAGTGTTACGCACAATCATGTGGACACCGCGCAGGAATTGACCCGCGTTTACCTGTCCACCAAACTGCTGAGAGTTAACCGTAGCTGCAAGGTTTGTCTGCAACCCCTGTAGGTTCTTTTCAGCGTAAAGGTTGGTGCAAATTTGGAATGGGTTTTGCCCTACTCCCCCGCCCGCCTGGGGACCTCCGGGGTTTGGTGCGCCACCGCTAGCGGCTGCCGCCATTTACCTACTCCTTAGTATTGCAGCGCCATAGCGCGGCCTAGGTGCTGCCAAGTGGAATTGTCACTAGCAACAAGATGGTATTGGAGGAGACGCCACATGGTACCCATGATGAGTACGGACACCCAAATGTGGACCCCTAGTCGGACGTATTCCAACGCTTTTGCCTTCCTAATAGAAAGGGCCAGTGTCCGTATACCCCACACCCTCCACGGGTGTAGCGTATAGGGCACTGGCCCTAGCGGTATCTCACAACCACTACCAGAATCCTACCACTTGACAAGCCGGAAGCAAGCCGGTTAGCGTGTCGGGCATGTATCTTTTCTGGCTTTTGAGCATCCTAATGGCAAACGGAATGCGGCACAATGCCGCCCTAATTAGCGTGGAGCATACAGACCATATCGCGCACGTCCGGCACGTACAGCACGAGGATTATCTAGCATTTCTCACGCGCCAGGCGCATTCCATACAAGAAACGCCAGTACCGCCAGCACTACCGCCAATAGTGCCCAGTACATCACCCGTCCATACCATCGCGCCCGTCGTGCCCGTGTCCGCGCCCGCTGGTGACTACTCATGTTCAGCTCTCGAATCTCTCTGGGTATCAGTCGGCGGAAATCCTGCCGATGAATTCATTGCAGCTCAGATAGCAACCGCCGAATCTGGCGGAAATCCCGACGCAATTTCGCCCACCGACGATTACGGACTCTGGCAAATTAACGCCTCCCACGGGGCGCAAGCCACGTTGAATCCGACGCTTAATGCCGAGGCTGCCGTGTCGATCAGCGGCGACGGTACCAATTGGTCACCGTGGACAACCTACACGAGCGGTATTTACGCCAGCGAATGCTAGCGGTAGCGAGGATTAACGCCGGGCGGTAGGTTATTGTTACTGCCCGGCCGCATGTTGTTAATCCAGAATTGCTTGTGAGTTTCAGAGCAAAACGTGTAATTCATATAGCGCGGCTGGTAGCTGGGTGCGGCGGTATTAGTGCGAACTTTATAGTTCTCATAGGCGTCACGCTCGCACGTGTCCCACGCGCACATAACATGCGTGCCGCCGCGATCCATATTGATTACCTTTTTACTTAGGATCGCGTGACGCCATTCGGAGCTATCCCTCACTGGCATTATGCTTGCGCCTTTCCTCGTGTTCCCATGCGCTTATTTCCGCCCGGAATTGCTCAATCTGTGTCCGATGGGAGAGGGATAGTCCGCTTTCGCGCACGGTTACGAGTCGGCGGCGTAGCTCCGTTAGCAGCATTTCCCGCTTCCATTCCGGCATTGTCTGTATCCAGTACATCGCCAGAAAGACCAGCGTCGAAACGACCGTTAGCACTACTTCTTTCGTCAATTCGTCCGCTTGCTTTTTGTCCATTACGGACCTCCCATTCCTCCATAGCGAGCTTTAGCGAGTTAGACTCCGCGAGAATAGACGCCTTAATTCCGAGGTCAATCAGCGTCACTGTGACGGCTACCGCTAGTAGCATAATCAGGAGGATCGCCCAGAATTTCGTTGTGTCGTTAGCCTTATCCATTTGCTATCTCCTCGTGGCATTGACGTAGATGCGCGACTGTGAGCGCTTCTATTTCGCTAGGGTCGTACGTGTATTCATGGCCTAGCGGGTCTTTGCTAAACCATATGTTCTGGTGACAGTCCCCGCATCGGTTCTCTCTCCCGTCAGTATATACCGGCCAGCCGTTCGCTACCGCCCGCCAGCCTTCCAGCTCCGCGAGTGCTATCGGCGCTATCTCACCTTTCGGCCGGTCATTGTAGGGAATGTTAACGTTCGGTGTCTGGTAATAGCCTTCCATTAGTATTCCTCCACCATCGCGTATATCTGGTTAATTACGAAACTGTCGCCAGCCGTGCCCTCGGCAGCCGTAACAGTTAGGGTACCCGGAGTATTAATGTTGACGTAGATTTCCCATTCATATAGCCAGTTCGTTGTATTCGCCGCAAATACCGGCCCGGTTACTGCACCTAGCGCACCGCTATTATTGTGGATGATAGGGGACACGCCGCCACCCGTAAATTTCTGCCACCCGTTCTGCTGCGTACTCAACACGAGACCACCGCTTGCACCCCACGAAAATACCGGAGCACCGGCCGCCTGATTACCCAGATAAATAGCGAACCCACGAACACGATACCCTTTAGCAGCTCCACCCGTACCGCCTAGGGGAATTGACAAGACATTCGCCCCGGTAGTAGAGCTGACTGTGACAGGCACTCCGTTATTGCGTACTGCAAAGTGGCCTATATGGTAGGTTTGCTGGTCTCCGCTTGTCTCGGTTACTAGCGGCGAGCCTGTCGCATTACTCACATAGTCTATTAGTTCACCATTTATGTCATGCTGGATATCGCCAGCCTGTATGACAATTTGCCCGCCAACTACGGAGGATTGCAGTTGTGACAATACGGAGATAAATGTAGCCACGTCGGCGGCTGTTGCCTGCCCGGAGGTAATGGCCGCGAATGCTTGCGGGGTAGAGACATTAGAGCTGGACTCACCAAAGAATCCAGCGGGTGACGTAGGCAAATTAGCGAGGTCTTGCAGTGACAATCCGGGCAGGCCGGTACCCGACAATGTGTTGAGTCCGACCGCAAACGTTTTACCGGATAGTGTCAGGTATTCGGTCATGCCTTGCTGGAATACATTCCCGTACGGGTCGGTGCCAGCTTGCGGCGCAATTGACGCTATCAGGTTTCCAGGTCCGGGCGTAGAGCTGTAGACGAATAGACCAAATGTGTCGATGATCGTATCGCCCGCGAATAGGAACGGGACATAGACAACCTGCCAGCCCATTACGACCCCGTGCTTTGTACCGCTATAGCAGGATCATATCTGAGCCATATTGTTACGGTTGGCGGGAAGCCGTCAGTTGACGGATTAGAGTAGGGAAAGGCCAGTGTTTGTCCCGGTCGTAGGATGAGAGGCTGGCTTGGGTCCCAGGAATTACGGTTGCCGTAAATGCCAGTGTCCCACTTGAAATTGTCTACGTACACGTCAAAGGTCACGAGTGTAGCTTTCGCGCAGAATACGACCATCTTATAGACCTCAAATTGTGAGAGGTTTACGTTGATTATATCTGGCGTAAAAGAAACAGTCCAGTTACCAGGATTCAAAACAGACGTATCTGCCTTCCCGACAGTAGGACCACGCGACCCAAGCGTTACAAAGCTCAATGTCTCATTTCCCTCATGATTTTCATCATGCGTTGCATCAGCTCAATTGGCGACATTGTACCCTCTGCGGCTGCCTTGCCGAGCGCGACAATTGGACCGGGTAGCTGGACGAAATCATCCTCGTCTTTCCCGTCCCTCCGGTACTGAATTCTCAGACCCCCGTCGGGGTTTTCGTACAGCCTATATCGTCCCTCATGCACAATCTTGGGAGTCGCATCTAGCTGCCTATCTGTATTGGCAACTTCGTTCGCCACGTTATCAAGGCTCATACGAGGACTTTACCCTTCATTTCTGCGGGGACTCGGATTGATTCTCCGTCTAGGTAATACTGATTGCCTACTGTACCGCCCAATACTTGGGCGTAAATCTGTTCACCCGGATACACGAATATGGCTTTAGTGGACGGGTAAAAACTGACATTAACCGAGAAACCGGGGGTTGCCCCGCCGACGCCAGCGTCAAGGAGATTCCTAGGCCCGTATGCGTTAGCGAGGTCAGACGGTGTGCTGCCCCTGTAAAGGACATATTTAGCCACGTCTGTCAGCACGCTGGACTTGACAATAACGCGGCGTACCATCCAAACGTCGCCCTCTGCCGGACCTATGGGCGGGTCCATTGTTCCGCCCGTGCCGAGGAATACGTTAGCGGCTTGTGCCGTGACCACAATGTCGGGAAAGCGTACAGCGTCAACGCCAATGTAACGCGCACGTACCGCCGCGTCTAGTTCCTTATGGGTGACTTCCTCTAGTTCCAATCGCGTCAATACGTCGATTGGTGCTAGCGCGGAATGCAATCTTTGTTCTGCCATTTAGCTCGCAGCGCTCCATTTATTAGTTGAGGTATTGTACGTTTCTCCAGAGACGCCTCGAACTAGATCGGCAAACGTACTAAACAGATTGTTAATAATCGTCGGCCCGTTAGAGTTAGGCCGGACCAATACGTAGACAGTCGAGATATAGAGTACCCCGACTAGGAAGAATCCGATATTTTCTCTCATAGGTGCAACTTAGATAGGACGGATTTAACAGCGTTATTCACGGTCGTTGCAGCAGGACCGGACAGGTGCAATAGCCAGGCTTCCATAGCGCTTACCGCGCTATTTCCGAGAGTAGCTGTCGCGTTATTGACGGCGTTCTGTGTAGCGCTGGAAGTGCCGCCACCCGTACCGGCGTCGGCGCTAGCGGCGGTATCCCCGCCCGTTTCCGAGCTGCCAACCCAGTCATTTTTGATGAGATTATCCACGTCAGTAACCACCGTACCCACGGGGGTCGTTATCAGGATTGCTACGATAATCATTGCCCCGAACGCTTTCGCTACTTTCTCCGCGTTGGGACCTATATTGGAGATAATAGCCAATAGGAAAAAGAGCAGGCATACTAGCGTACCCCGCTTCATAACTGACATGACCTTCTCGCCATATGAAGATGTGGTATTCGCAAACATCAGTAGCACGAGCAAGCCAAGGCATAGCAGGAATTCTCCTTCCAGCATTCCGGTAGAACCGGACACCGACTCACCCGCATTAGCGGGGTTATACTTCCTAATACCGGGCGTTTGCTGTGACCTTTGCCCGCTAGTCGCGGGAGCTGCGTAATGCGTGGTAACCGTGCGCGATCCGCCTTCCGGCGTTGGCGACCGCGTTCTAATGTACTGATTTTTCACTTGCGGCTGTGTCGATTGACGCCGGAATGCGCTAGGTCCCCGGAGTTTACTTCCCCACGGTACGCCTTGCTGTTGCGGAGTAACTGTAGCCATTTAGATTCCAAACGCCCCAGGATTATTAAACGGATTAGGTGTCACTGCCGGGGGACCTGGCTGGGTTTGGCTAGACGGAGAATTAACGCCGGGAATTGTCGTCTGTCCGGCCGTGCTAGACGGTGGGACCTGTACGCCCGGTGCGGTAGGCGAGCTAGCTACGTCGTTAGCTATTTGATCTGCCGTAACCGGATTACCGGAGGAGGTATTCTCAAATTCGCCCATGAGCCATTGCAGCATCGTATCCGGGTCGGATACTCCTTGTACCCCGCCCGGATGAAAAGCGAAGAAAAAACATACCATCGCTAGGAACAGAATGAGGATGGCAATTGCGAGTCTTGTGCCGTTACCCATTTTCCGTGGACCATTCTCCAACCTCTGCCAATACGATTCCGCCGGTATTTCCGTACGTCGGCGGCCTTCCAATCCTTACATTCCTGACACTTGCAGCCTTTAATTCGGTACGCATATTGTGTCCCGTGCTGATAGCTCATATGGGCACCGGAACTGTACTAGGCATCGAGACCAATGGCTGTCCCTGTCCCGCCCGCACAAGTGCGTATATGGCGAATAGAAGTAGCGCGGCCCCCGCTAGGAACGCGCCAATTCGCAGCCATGAGCTAGGCATTGCCAGCCACATTAGCTTATCAACAAATGCTTGGGAGTCACTGAAAAACGAGGTAATTTCGCTTGGCCACGAAAAGCCTGGTAGGCCGCTCGCACTCGTGAGAGTTGCGGATTGTGCTCCTCCGCCGCTAGACGTTGGAACTCTGCCATATCCGACGATATTACTTCCCCACGATGCAAGAGACGAATAGCCCACACCCGACTGCGGGTCCTCGGCAGATAGGATTTGTCCATTTCCAGTATATACGCCGACGTGCCCAGGTGAAGAGTTATAGACTGGGAATTGGGCGAATACCAAGTCTCCCGGCTGTAGTTGATTCGCGGAGATTTTAGTGACCCAATTCCACTGATCTTCGCTAGTTCTGGGAACGCCAGCCACTCCGAGTTTCGTGAGTACGTATTGCACAAGGCCCGAACAGTCGAAAGCGCTAGGCCCCGCATCGCCATAGACGTACTTATATCCAGCGAATTTCTTGACTTCATCGACTATTTCCGTTCCCGTGATCGCTGTCATACTGGCACCGGCACAACGTTAGGCATCTTGAAAATCGGGGCACCTTCCCCGGCCGCGACTAGCGCGTGAATAGCGAACAATAGCAGCGCAATTCCGATGAGGAACGCGCCAATTCTGAGCCATGAGCTAGGCATTGCCAGCCACATTAGTTTCTCTACGAATGCGCTACTGTCAGAGAAAAAGGAGGTTATTTCGCTAGGGAATGAGAAGCCGGGCAGGGAAGTTGTGCTAGCTGGTGCACTTCCGCCGCTAGCACTAGCAGGGACATTACCTTGCAAGAATGACAGGTATTTCCCGCTAGTGAATGTAGTCCACGGCTGGAATGATTCGCCAGCGGCTTTCCATTTAGCAACGGCTGCCTTTGCATTAGTCTGCGGATTGAGAAGCGCATTGTCCGTCCCGATGCTAGGTTCGCTATCGCCGGGCGTAATCTGCCATAGACCCCACCCGGTCGTAGCGTACGGCTGGCCTTGCTGTATGACGTTCTCTCCGCTAGATTCTGCCATAGCAATAGCAGCGGCAATTGGAGCAGTCGCAGACGATCCGCCCGCGCCCGTCCAAAAGCCCTCTAGTTGAGAGTACGTATATGCAGCCATTTACTTACCTGTAAAATACTTTCGGACGGATTGGGCTTGGGCGGGAGTAGCCGTTCTAGTATTTGTTTTCTTAGTCTTAGTCTGGTCTCCCACGTCATTAGTTCCGCCCTTGGCAGGTGGATCAACGTCGATTCCGAGGGAATTGAGGAAAGGCTTCGCGTGAGACCGGCGGGTACGTACACCACGTCCCTTTTCGTCCCAGATTTCAACGTCGAAATCTTCTGACTCTGCGGTCTCCTTTTCTTTGGCACGCTTAGCCTCCAAGAATTCAGCGAATTCGGCCATCAATTCGTCGGTAGGTTCCGTCTCTTTTTCAGGCATTTAAACTCCAGGTATAGGGTATACGTGTCTACGTCCACGCCATGCTACGATTGTAGCACGCGGACCATTGGAGACAACATGGCTACAGGCACACTAATTAAGCACGGCACCGAGCGAGGCTATAAAGCAGAAATGACGCTTGGAAATGCGTGTGATCGCTGCCGCGCAGCTCACAGAGTATTCCAGCGTCAATATAGTAAAGCTTCCAAGGCGCAAGGAATTAAATACAAGTCAGATATGGTGATCGACCATCTCGATCAGAACCGATCCACCGTTGGCCAGAACCGACCTACGCCGACCGTAGACAGGAACGTAACGGCCGATGACAGGCAGGATTCATCCGTGGCACCCCCACCCGATCCGAGCGCTCAGGATCGGTCTGAGCCAAGCCTGGGGGATCGGCTGGCCAGCCGGATACGGGACCTGACCATCGGTAATGGCACGGAAAGTCCTGAGTATGTAACCGAAAATGATACGGGATATGTTCACGAAATAGACGACGTAGACCAGCCGGGTCCCGAATGGGAGCCGGTAGACGACGTTGATTTCGTTATTAACGCCAAAGCTCTTGCGGCGATCCAAGAAAATCTAGGGACATATCTTAGCATTGTCGGCATGACTGCCGAAATGATCGACCCTTATTGCGGTGGCGCAATAGCGGCTAATTTCGACAATATGGTACAGAAATGGTCTAAGGTTATCGCGCATTATCCTAAGGCCGCACAGCTATTCCTAGACGGTACTGGCGGAATTATCTTCACGTGGATCGGCGCACTGCAAGCTACGTGGCCCTTCCTTTACGCTGTCTATCAGCACCACCTTGCCCGCACAATTACAATCGGTCCTGACGGTCGGGTTTACCGTCGAGGCGAACAGCCTAATCCCAGCAATAACGGTCAAGTTCCCGACCCGCTACAACCGCAATTCCAATACTCGGCAACGTGAGGTCCCCATGCCAATCGAAGGTCATATAGAAGTAAAGAAAGATGAATTCGCCCATGAAAAGGCAATGGCACAAGCTATTGTCACAGCGCTAGGCGAGTTTATTACTGCGCGAACTAGCGACCTTCCCCATCGGTTTAAAGCACCTTCCTCGCTCAAGGAATACTTCGATAAATTCCCGGTTAATCAGTCCGTCTATCATCAGGTACAGCTAGGAAATAATTACGCTAATCCGATGATGCTACAAATTACTACCCGTCCCTCACAGAATATTCTGGAATTGATATTCCAAGGCGCTGACGGAATGCGTCTCTTTACACTGGAGATTGAATACGGATGACAGAAACAGACACCCGACAGGAATTCGATATCCAGATACCCGAGCGCATTCCCTGGTCTCAATTGGCGCAAGATTTCGCGGAGACATGGGGACGTTCTGACCCTAAAGACCCGCAACCCGAATCAGTCGAGGTATTGGGAATCCAGGGATCAGGTAAAACGTTCTGGGTTTGCAAGGCCGTGCAAGAGCGCATGATTGTGCGGCATACTCCGTGTATTATCCTCCAATCAAAGCCGGACGATGAAACAATCACCCATCTCGGATGGCCGATCTATACCAAGGGTGAATACCAGAAAGCGCTCAAAGATCCTTGGTGCGTATATTGGCCGCAAACTAACGCTCTTGGCCGTGAGAGACGACAGTATCAAGCCGATCAATTCCAGAAACTATTGGATAGGCTTTGGCGACCGCAAGCTAACACTATCGTCGTCTGGGATGATATCGGTTATATTCAAAGTCTTTTCACTTCCAACGGTGAGTCTCTCAATTCCTATATTGAAATGTTCCTTCGAGAGGGACGATCTGTCGGCCTAACTAATGTCCTCGTTAAACAGCGCCCGCAAGGTGCGAAGCGTGAGATGCACTCCGAGACTAAATGGACTGTTGCCTACAAGCCTAAAGACGAGGATGACCAGGAACGTTTCGCGCAAATTATGGGCAATAAGAAGCGCTATTTGCCTATTTTCCAGCAAATGGACTTGAAGAAACACGAGTTTCTAATCAAGCATTTTGTAGACGATATCGAGTACATTTCATGGGTCGATACTCCGCTACGCCCGATCACCCCGCCCAAGCGCGACACAGCACAGCGCCAGCAAGTGTGACGTAGATCACACTCCCAAAGGGATGATCCACGCCGCGAGGTATGTTACAGTAGGCGTATCACCAAAACCACCACGAAAGGCCCGTAATGTCTGAGCAGGAATTCGAATTCACCATCGCGGTCGCGGCCAAGCCGGTACCCGGTGTCAGCATCCTACCCGTGCCCGCGAACCTCGCCAAGCACCTAGGCGAGCTAGTGCCCAAGGTCATCAAGGATGAGGACCACGAGCTGACCATTACCGCCGCGAATAAGGCCGACGCTGCCAAGCTCGCCGCGCACGCGAAGCGGTGGGGTAGCCAGCAAAAGCCGGAAATCTATATCAATAAGGTGCCGAACGGCAACCGCTACCCAGAGAACGTGGCGCGGTTGAATGTCCGCCTTATGTCCGACGTACCCGTTGAGAATCGGCCAGGCCGCAAGGGCTGATGACTCCGGGTCGGCCCGCCGGTTGACGAATCGCCTCTCAGCTCCCGTCCCGGCGGGTAATACCCCCGGTCCTAGCTCATATTTCGGGTGAGCTAGGACCGGGGGATTCTACGTGAAAAGGAGGTTACCCAAATTGTCCATGAGCGTCGTGCGAATGCGCGGGATAATTCGCGTCAATGGACACCTAGTAATGGAAGGGGACGAAAGCAAGGCCGAGCTGACGGAAGCGCTATTGCACTTGCGGAAGCACACATACGACAAATGCCAGCGAGTCGGCCTAGGCACTCCCATAGACTCCCTCTTGCCGGATATAGCCGAACTAACGGAACGGTCTATGTCACCACGACGGAGTGTCCGCAATGTGGATATGTCGGGCGAAAGCCTCTGACATGAGCGGATGGCGCGGACAGAATTACAACGAAAAATACCTAGTCGAGCACTTTAAGGAAGGTTCAATGTCGGGCGTACTCTGGTGCGACGTAGGCGAGCACCCCTTCTCTATGAAGGACAAAAACCGTCAGCATTTCGTGAACACACATCAGGTCGAAGTGTACACGGGAAATAACTACGGTAATCCAAACTATCAGCCTCGCCAAGAGGTCACCGAGGAAATCGACATCTGCGGCGAGCATTGGATGCAAAATAATCCGATGAAAGCCCCCGAGGTTTCCGCTATTGACGTAGCGGAATCGGAAGCCGAGGAATCGGCAGCCGAAATGTGGGAGGCCAAATACAGGGCCGACCATGCGGAACTAGCCCGCCTAAAGCGGCAGGCAAAGAATTAGGAAGGTATCTCACAACCATGCCACCACGCAAGCCAAAGGCTGCACCGGCCACCACGACTATTCTCCGTGATGAGCTAAAGGCATACCAAAGGGAATACGGAACTGATCTCGTAGAGATCATCAATTCCACCACAATCATCGTGTGGAATTCCAGGGAACAGCGGGACCGTCTTAGCAAGGTCACCCGGAGAAAGGTAAAGTAATGGCCGATCAGGACCTTACGAAAGTCGCGGGCGGATGGCTCACCCCCGACCGTGCCGTGAAGGTGAAGCAAGAGGACATCGACCACGGCGTACGACGTAACCAATGGGCGTGCGCTATCGTCCGCGCAATTCAGCGGCAGTACCCGGAAGCAATTCGCGTGCGCGTAAATGCGAAGCTAGTCGGCTTCACGGTCGGCGAAACCCGCTATACGTATCCCACGCCACCCGCCGCAGTCGAGGCTATTATCAAGCCGTTCGATCAGGGTAAGCCTGAGGAAGTGCAGCCTACGACCGTACGGCTGACCGCTGGTAAAGAGCGCGACGTGGAACACGCCGACGATCGTTCCCTCACCCAGCACCGGCAATACAACCGAGAATACCGCGCACGTCGGGCGAAGGAAACCTCTGAGCGGCAGTCGCAAATGTCGCCCAATTACAGCGAATACGAGAGGCTATGACGATGCCCGAGCGTCGATCCAACTCAGAACTAGCCGGGACAATGTGCGTCGAAAAGTCGCACAATAAGCCGTGCAAGCAATTCGCACGATACGCGGTCGGTGACGGACTATCCACCTTCCCCAACGGATACTGCGGCACGCACCTAGGCGAAGGTATCCGCCACGTATGGCGCGACAAAAAGTCCGGCGCAGTCGTACAGGAAATCCCCGGAATGTGGCGAGTGTAATGGGCTGGGAATGGGTAGTCGCCCAGTGGAATAAATTCCTCGCCTGGCTAGGCCGGGGCGGAAGCGACGATCAGGGAAAGGGCGGCAATGCTACACCCGGAAACTGATACCGCCTTTGCCGTATGGCAGATCATCATCTACGTCATCGCGGGCGTATGTGTTATCGCGGGAATTCTCTGCACATTCCTTACGGATTACGTGCTGGGAAAGATCGCATGTGTAATCGGCGGGCTATTTGTCGCCGGTGTCATATTCGGTGTGTGGGCATGGGCAACCTGGCCACCATTCGACACGCAATACCACACGTACTATCCCACGACAATAACCGTCGCGCAAACAAACGAACGCATCCTAAGCGACGGACAAGGGAATGTCTCGCAAAGAATCGCAATCCTCGCAACCAACGGCAATACCTACGGGTGCGACGATACCCGATGCACTGTTCTCACAAAGGGCGAAACAGTTACCCTCATGTGTGAGCAGGAATGGGAAACCAATGGCGTACCCGGAGAGGTCTGCAATTGGGGAAAGGTAGGCACCAATGGGAGTGCCTAAAATCAACAGCCTCGGATGGTGGGCAAAGAGACTCTATGGTAAACTCTACATAGACCTCACAGACGAGGAAGCCACAGCCGTATTCAACGCACGAGAGGAAGCGGATGGGGAGAAGCGAGAACCGGAATCGCAGCCAGACAACAGCAGCTCACCTAGCCAAAACCTCACCGAATAGGCTAACCGGCGCCTGCCCGTGGGGATGCGGAAAACAGGTACAAAATGGCGGGATTCCTCTCCTCAACCATCTCAATAGCTGTCGAGGAAATCCGAGGGTAAGGAATGATACTAGCCGCCAGCACAATCACGAGTCCCGCTAGCTGGTCACCCGTATTGCTCGTGGGACTAATCATCGGAATGCTGATAATGGCATTCATTAAAAGGTGAGGGAGGCGACAATGCGAGGCACGTACTGGTATCGTGGGACGATCTGGTATCGTCTGAATACACACTGGTATTAGGACGAAATACAATTAAATACCGGAACACGGTTCAAGCGAAAGCCAATTCAATTGCGAAAGCAATTGGGTTGGCTTTCGCCATGAATAAAGCGTCACG
>Ga0210388_10000910_pt1 | contig 23490 bp, 17 predicted proteins | sample IncBWC19OmetaG_FD_155485 | JGI IMG/M metagenome (GOLD analysis project Ga0210388, IMG submission 155485) | Forest soil microbial communities from Barre Woods Harvard Forest LTER site, Petersham, Massachusetts, United States - Inc-BW-C-19-O ...
GGAATTGGCGGAAACGCGAAACGGAGCTGGAAAAAGAGATCCAGCACCATCTGCAAATGGCCGCGACGGAGCGCGGTGAGCGAGGCGCATCCCCGCAAGACGCCGCCGCCGCCGCGCGCCGCGAATTCGGCAATGTGCCTCTGGTGAAAGAGGCAGCGCGGGACGCCTGGGGCTGGACTTGGCTCGAAGATTTATGCGAAGACGCGCAGTACGGCGTCAGGATGCTCCAGAAGAATCCCGGGTTCACGGCCGTGGCAGTGCTGTCGCTTGCGCTTGGCATCGGCGCTACCACCGCGGTATTCAGCGCGGTTTACGGTGTCCTGATGAACCCGTATCCCTATCCCAATTCGGACCGCATGGTGCACCTGACCGTTCAAGAAACCATCGGCGAGCCCCTGTTCATCAACCTCAACGGACCGCAATTGCAACAGCTTCGCCACGCTGCCTCCATCGAGAGCGTCGCCGCCATGGATAACTGGGATCTCACCACGACTGAGGGCGACCTTCCGGAGGACGTCCAGGCCGTGTATCTCACGTCGAATGGCTTCGACCTTTTGGGTGTACCTGCGCTGCTCGGCCGTGGACTGCTACCGTCAGACGCGCCCGAGGGCCAGGATCCTGAAGCTGTGGCCGTGCTGGGTTATAAGTTCTGGCAGAGACATTACAACGGCGATCCCAACATCGTTGGAAAGAAAATCCAATTGGTTCACAAGACGTACGAAATCGTGGGAGTCACGCGCCCGCGCTTTACGTGGGGTGACGGCGAGGTCTATCTGCCGCTCAAGCTTACCGCCGATCCGGTGCGCGCCTATTTCCCCATCACGCGGCTGAAGCCGGGCGTTACCCGTGCCGCAGCCACTGCTGAACTCCAGCCCCTTCTTGAAGAATTCGCGAAGCAGACGCCACCTCACTTCCCGAAGCATTTCCGCGTCACACTGGCCGGGCTGAACGACCATTTCGTGGATCGTATCGGAGGGACGCTGTCCCTACTGCTGGCCGCTGTAGGTTTATTGCTGCTCATCGGCTGCGGAAACGTTTCGATATTGCTTTTGGCACGGGGCACGGCGCGTCAGCACGAAATGGCGGTTCGCGCCGCGATTGGAGCCGGACGCTCTCGCATCGTCCGGCAATTGCTCACCGAGGCGCTGATGCTTTCGCTTTGTGGGGCGGCCCTTGGCGTGGCGCTGGCCTATGGTTTGGTGCAAGTCATCGTCAATTGGCTTCCAGAATTCTCATTTCCGCATGAGGCCGCCATCACCATCAATTTGCCGGTGCTCTATTTCAGCATAGCTCTCGCATTGTTGACAGCCATCGTGTTCGGCATCTCCCCCGCCCTACAGTCGGCGCGTCCCAATCTGTCCGCCGTGATGCAGGCGAATACGCGCAAACTCACGGCGGGAGTTCGTGGCCGGCGCACTCATGGCGTCCTCATCGCGGGCCAGATAGCGCTGACGCTTCTCTTGTTGGCCGGGGCAGGCATTGCGATGCAAGCCTTCGTGCGCATGATGCGCGTGAATCTGGGCTACGACCAGCGAAACGTCATGTCGGTCGGCATCCCCGTCCACGACAACACTTACACCACCTGGGAAGTTCGCAGCACTTACTTCCGCCAGCTTCTGCGAAAAGTCAGCGAACTGCCGGAAGTGGTCTCCGCCGGGCTTTCGACCAATGCCACGCCGCCAAACAACGGCTGGCAAACACGCTTCGAGATTTCGGGCAAGCCTGCGGGCGAAGAACAACGGCTGCGCCTCAACCTCGTCACTCCCGAATATTTCGTAGTGCTGCGCATCTCTTTGCTGCAAGGAAGGATCTGGTATGAAAGCGAGCAGATGCGCGGGGCGAAACTTGCACTAATCAATCAAACCATGGCGCGTAAATATTTTCCGAGTGGCGACGCAATCGGCGGCCAGATTCGCCTCCCTGAAATGAAAGGCGAGCCGCCGTTTCAACTGGCGGCGCCCGAAAGTGACGGCTGGTTCCAGGTGATCGGAATTGTCAGCGATGCACGAAACGATGGGCTGCGCAATCCGATTCTGCCCTCCGCGTATGTGCCGTACAGCATCATGATGCCGATGTTTACGCAGATTCTTGTTCGCACGAGCGTGCCGCCCCTCGCGGTACTCCACGCGGTGCGCGAACAGATTCACGCGGTTGATCCCGATCAGCAAGCCGGTCGGAATGCCCGCGATCTCGAGGGCTGGATCCAACACGAGCCGGAATGGGAGCAGGGGCACCTGGTAGCGACCTTGTTTGGAGGGTTCGCGATCCTTGCGCTGGCGCTCGCCGCGACTGGTCTGTACAGCGTGATTTCTTACGCCGTCAGCCAGCGCACCAGTGAATTCGGAATACGCATGGCGCTCGGCGCTATGCGCCGCGATCTCCTGCTGATCGTCTTTCGTTCCGCGGCGTTGAACGTAGTCTGCGGTCTGCTCGCTGGCGCGGCGCTAACGGGCATCCTCAATGGTGTGCTGGGTCGATGGATTCAGGGTAGCTCTCTGAACGTGCCCATCCTTCTCGGGGTGGTATTCCTGTTGGTCGCCACGTCGGCCTTGTCGTGCTTTGTTCCTGCGCGAAGGGCATCCTCTATCGATCCCATCGTAGCTCTGCGATACGAGTGAGAGAAAAAGCGTCGTTAAAACTTAATGAAGTGGGAAGTTACCGACAAGAGGCTGAGCACCGAACAGCGACTTTTGGATCTCGTAGTAGATGAGGAAGGGAGCGCGCCATGAAGCACTGGTGGAACTGGCGAAAGCGAAATGACGAGTTGGAAAAGGAGATACAGCACCATTTGCAAATGGCGGAAACGGAACGCATCGAAAGAGGAGCATTGCAGAACGAAGCGCAGGCCGGAGCGCGACGGGAATTCGGCAATGTGGGTCTGGTAAGAGAGTTGGCGCGAGACGCCTGGGGCTGGCGCTGGTTGGAAGATTTGTACGAGGATTTGCGCTTCGGAATACGAACATTGCGAAAAAGCCCAGGATTCACTGCTACTGCGATCCTGACGCTGGCGCTCGGCATCGGCGCAAACACAGTCATTTTCAGCTTTATCAGCGCGGCGCTGCTGCGCGCTATTCCAGTCAGGGACGCAAAACAGCTTGTCTTACTGCGATGGAAGGCGCGAACGCAGCCAAACGCCGGCTTCGGCCAATATGGAGATTGCGAACCAAATCTCGAGAATGGCGCAACGTCATCCGAGCCAATCATGACGTCGGACTGTTCGTTTTCAGTACCGTTTTTTCGAGAGATCCAAAAGAGGAAGGATGCCTTCGCCAGTTTTGCCGCCTTTGCAGGCACGTCTCCGCTCGTTTTGAGCCGCATTGGGGCGGCAAGCACAGTGCGGAGACCGAAATATGTGACGGGAGAATATTTTGAAACGCTGGGGATCAAGCCCGCACTGGGAAGATTGATCAACGACGAAGACGACACCACCTCCGCACCGGCCACCGTAGTTCTCAGTTTCAGCTACTGGCGCAGCGAATTTGGTGGAGCGGCAGATATCGTGGGAAAAACGATACTGCTGAATCGCGTGCCATTCACGGTTGTAGGAGTAGCGGAGAGGCAGTTCGATTCCCTAACGCCGGGCATCCCGATCGATTTGTGGATTCCATTGGGAGCGGCCCCCCGCATTGAGCAGTTCTGGAGGAATCGAGATATTGATGGTTCGTTCTGGTGGCTAGTGGTGGTCGGAAGGTTGAAGGCAGGCGAGACACGGCAAGCGGCGGCCGCACAGCTAAGTACCCTCTTCCAGAATGAAACGGACCACGGCGCGTACGGCGTTGCTGGGCGGCCGATGCTCAAGCCGGAAGACGGTGGAGCCATTGAGCTCGAGGCACTCGGGGAAGGGCTGACAGGTTCCAGAATGGGTCTGTCGAGGCCCCTGTACATGATGATGCTGGCAGTCGGGATCGTGTTGCTGATCGCTTGCGCGAACGTGGCCGGGCTGATGCTGGCTCGCGCAGCATTCCGTCAGAAAGAAATGGCGTTGCGGTTTGCCCTCGGCGCTTCGAAGGGACGAATTCTCCGGCAACTCTTAACAGAGAGCCTCATGCTTTCCTGCGCCGGAGGAGCAATAGGAATGTTGTTCGCGGGCTGGCGACTGCAATCGATCATGGTGTTCCTCTGGGCGAACCAGCACGGCAACCTGCCGTTCACGCCGGGGATCGATGCGCGGGTTCTGCTTTTCACGGGCGCCATGACCGTCGTCGCAGGAATACTGTTTGGCCTGACGCCTGCTCTACGCGGCTTGCGCGTCGATTTGACACCCACACTGAAGGGGGGAACGGGCAGCAGCGCACCAGCATGGAGAGCGAAGAGGGGATGGTTCAGCGCGGCAAATTCGCTTGTGGTGGTGCAGCTGGCGTTGAGCATTGTGGCGCTTGCGGGTGCAGGGCTGCTGATACGGACGTTGGAAAATCTAAAAAATGTCGATCCAGGATTTGATCCAAAAAATTTGCTGACGTTCAGCCTCGATACCACGCCGCTGGGGTATACGCAGGCCGGTTTGGACAATTTGTTCCGCGAGCTGCAGGAGCGGCTGGAAAAAATGCCGGGGGTGACGGCCGTGAGCTATTCGTGGATGCCCTTGCTCTCGGGCGGCATGAACAAGCTCGGATATCCAGTGCCGGGGAAACCGAAGAACGAGCTGGCGGTCGTTGAGGTAATGCCTGTGGGACCGGAGTTCTTCCATACCATGAGAATCCCATTGCTGGCGGGAAGAGACTTCGAAGCGGGGGACTTTGCGGAGGCAGAGAAGATTTCGGCGGAACAGGCGGCGCAACAAGCGCGCGTGGAGGCGGCCTTGAAATCAGGGGGAGACGTGGCGGCAATCGCGAGGTCGGCCGCGGATCTTCCGCCAACTCCCGCGATCGCGAATGAAGCCATGGTGCGGCAGTATTTACCGGCTGGCAATCCGTTGGGCCAGATGTTTGGTGCGCAGGACGGAGACCCGGAGGCGGGATTCGAAAAAAGTTCGGGATTTCAAGTTACCGGCGTGGTGGCCGACGCGAAATTTGCGCAATTGCGTGATGCAGTTGAGCCTGCCATTTATGTTCCGATCACCGGGGAGGACGCAGCGTTTTCGGTGCGCACGAAAGCAGACCCCATGAAACTAGTTCCGGGCGTGCGCGCAATGGTAAGCCAGATGGATAGCAACCTGCCGGTGACAAAGATCCTGACGGAAACCGACCAGATCGACCGATTGATTTTCAACGAACGGCTGGTAGCGCGTGTTTCAGGTGTGTTCGGAGCACTGGCGCTGCTACTGGCGTGCATCGGATTGTACGGGCTGATTTCTTACGAAGTGGCGCGGCGGACGCAGGAGATTGGAATCCGTACGGCGCTAGGGGCTGAGAGGCGCGACGTACTGCGACTTGTGCTGATACAAGGAATGCGGCTGGCGTTTGCGGGAGCGGCGATCGGACTGGTTTTTGCGCTGGCGCTAACGCGCTACGCGAAAGATATGTTGTTTGGCGTGAAGGCTGCGGACCCGCTGACCTTCGCAGGAGTGATCGTGCTGCTGCTGGGAGTGACGCTGCTGGCGTGCTTCGTGCCCGCGCGGAGGGCGATGAGGGTCGATCCGATGGTGGCGCTGAGGTATGAGTAAGGAAAAAGGCGACCTGAAGAGGTAGAAAGCAAAGAGGTAACGAGGCTTGGAATTGGCCTGCCCGAACTCGCCGCATGGGTAACAACGATTACGAAAAACGAGACTGTTTGGTTTCGAAACAGTTGCCACACGGGACGGCGCCAGCCAGCTCTATGATATTGCCGCACTTACGGCCCACCTTATAAAGTAGCCCCGGAAGTGTCCGAATTCGGACATCCTGACCTAACCGCAAGGCCTGTTTCCTGTCTAATGATTCGGATGAACGAAAGCGCTGGAAGCACCCAAGACCGCGAAGCACTCCAGAACGCGGCCCGAGAAAGCGATGCCATCGCCGTGGAGCGCACGCTCGCGGGCGAGCGCGATGCTTTCCGAGTGCTGGTCGAGCGCCACAGCCAGCAGCTCTTTCGCCTGGCGTATCGCATGACGGGAAATGAGCACGACGCCGAGGAAGTGGTGCAAGAAGCTTTCTTGCGGGCTTACCGGAATCTTGGGCAATTCGGTTCGCGCGCGAATTTCGGTACCTGGGCTTATCGCATAGCAGCGAATTACGCGATTGACCGGATGCGGCAGAAAAAGAACGAGGACGCGCGGCGGCAAACGCCGAGTGCTCTGGCGGAAGAGCAAGAGCAGGATCCGTTGGATTTGGTGCCCGACGAGAGACCGACGCCGGATCGTCTCGCGGGCAACATCGAGCTCAGGAAAAAGATGGAGGAGGCGTTGAAAGAATTGAGTTCTTCGGAACGAACGGCTTTTGTGATGCGCCATTGGGAAGGTTGCGCGATTGAAGAGATTGCCGCCGTGTTGAAATCGACGACGAGCGCGGCGAAGAACACGGTTTTTCGATCGGTGCAGAAATTACGGCGGGCATTGGAACCGTACGTCGGAGCAAGAGGCGCGCTGCAAGCGAAAGCGGCAGGAGCGGCACCGGAACCCAGAGGAACGGAACTATGAAACACCTGACAGAAGAAGAACTGATTGCTTATCGAGAGGGGGAGCCTACGCAACGCGAAGCCATTGCCGAGCATTTGACGAGCTGCACAGCCTGCCGCACGGAGCTCGAACGGATCGAAGCGGTGCTGAGCGCGCTGGACAATTTGCCGGTTCCGGAGCGAGGCCCGGAGTACGGGCGGGCAGTGTGGCAGCAGATTGCGCCTAGGCTTCCGGAAAAGGCGGGGCGCGGTTGGCGTACATGGCTCGAACCGCGGCGTTGGGTGGCCATTGGAGCGATGGCGGCGATGGTGATTGCGGCGTTTGTCGCGGGACGCTGGACAAAAAAGCCTGACGCCGGAGCGCCAGCCGCCAGCGTGGCGCAAGTTCGCGAACGCGTGCTTGTTGTGGCGGTGGGAGACCACCTCGGCAAATCAGAAATGGTGTTGATGGAATTGGCCAACGCGGCGCCTCCGGCGTCCGGACCAAAGCAAATCAATATCGCCGCGGAGCAGCAACGAGCGGAAGATTTGCTGGACGCTAACCGCTTGTACCGCGAGACGGCGCAGCAGAATGGCGATGCGGCGCTGGCCGATGTCCTGGATGATCTGGAGCGCGTGTTGATGGACGTGGCGCACAGCCCGCAAGAAATTACGCCGGCGAAACTGGAATCGCTGCAGAAGCGCATCGAGGCGCACGGCATTTTGTTTAAAGTTCGAGTGGTCGGCAAGGAATTGCAAGAAAAGCAGAACACACCGAATTCCACGCCGGCGGCGACGGAATCGAAAACACGAGAGAGGAACAAGGCATGAGCATGGGACAACGGACAAGCAGAACAGCGAAAATCGGGATGATCGCGGCGGCACTACTGATCGCGCCATGGATGGCAAAGCCCGCGGCAGCCCATACCGCTGCGGCCACGGAATCCTGGCAGGAACAGAGTAGCGCGGACCGCGAGCAGGCAGCCCGCGATCGGGAGCAAGAGAAACGCGACCGCGAAGAAGAAGCGCGCGACCGTGAACAAGAAAAACGCGACCGCGAGCAGGAGCACCTCGAACGGCTCGATGAACTTTACAGCGAAGGCCGCGAAGCTCTGGACGAAGACCGCTATGACCGCGCCGCCGAGAAATTCAACGAGCTAGCAACATTGAACGGAGCGCAGACGGACGCCGCTCTCTATTGGAAAGCCTACGCGGAAAACAAACTCGGCAAGAGAGACTCCGCGTTGACAACGATCGCCGATTTGAAGAAGCGGTTTCCGCAAAGCCGCTGGATCAAGGATGCAGGAGCACTCGAGATCGAAGTGAAGCAATCGACAGGGCATCCGCCGAATCCCGACAACCAGAGCGATGAGGATCTGAAGTTGCTCGCGCTTCGAGGAATCATGACTGGCAACCCTGAAAAGGGCGTGCCAATGGCAGAAGGAATACTGAATGGCACGGGGAATCCCAAACTTAAATCTCAGGCGCTGTTCCTGCTGGCCCAAAACGGTTCTTCGCAATCGCGAGAGGTACTTGCACGCATCGCGAAGGGGCAAAGCAACCCGGACCTGCAGCGCAAAGCCGTCGAGTATCTGGGAATGTTCGGCGGACAAGAGGCGCGGCAAACCCTCGCGACGATTTATGCGTCCACGAGTGATGTCTCCGTGAAACGTGCCATTATTCGCAGCTACATGATCGGCGGCGACAAGGAACATCTGTTCGCGGCGGCGAAGAGCGAAAAAGATGCGTCGCTCCGCGCCGACGCGATCCGCCAGCTCGGGATCATGCACGCGCCGGAAGAATTGCGCCAACTCTATGCGGCCGAGACTTCCCCCGAAGTGAAAAAGGACATTCTGCAGGCATTCTTCCTTTCCGGCGATGCAAAATTCCTGGCCGACGTGGCACAGAGTGAAAAGGACCCGGAGATTCGCCGTACGGCGATTCGCAATCTCGGACTGGTCGGATCGGAAGAGGCAAAACAGGCCCTGCTTGCACTCTACGCCAAGGAAACCAACCGTGAGAATAAGGAAGCCATACTCAATGCACTCTTCATTCAAGGCAACGCGCACGCGCTGGTGACGATCGCGCGTGGCGAAAAAGATCTGGAGTTGAAGAAGGTCGCGGTTTCGAAGCTTGCGTTAATGAATTCGAAAGAGGGAAACGATTATTTGATGGAGATTTTGCAGAAGTGAGTTGGGCAGTGACTGGTGATTAGTGACTGGTGACTGGTAGCGCGTCGCAAGAGCAAGAAGCTGAGCGAGGTGATTATGAAAACGTGGCGAATGATTTTAGCCGGGCAAACAATTCTGGCGGTAACACTCTTCGCGGCCGGGACATTAAATGCAGGTCAGTCAGCGGAAACACCGCAAGTAGTCAACGCTAAGATCGAGACGCGGGCGGCAAACGGTTCTCTTGCGGAAACTTTGCGCGGCATTCAAGCGCAAGCGGATAAGCCGGAGTGGGTGGCCTACAGCGTCGCGGAGATAGCCGGCGACCGCACGGTTTGCTGCGGAAATTTCAACGACAGCTACGGTGGTTGCGGAACATGCCGGCTCGAAAAAGAAAACGGCGTCACAACCACGAATTCGCAAAAAGACTCGCAGAGTGGAACCGTGCAATTGGAAGGCTCGCGCCAGCTTATCGTCCTCTTCCGCCTCGAAGGAAAGCAAGTGATGCGTATTCGCGAAGCTTCGGAAAATTGCACGCTGGACGCGGGTGGCCTGACGTTTATCTGGCTAACGGACGTGAAGCCTGCGGAGAGCATCGCGCTACTAGCGGATTTTGTGCACAAGGCGACGTTCGAAGGGCACGGTGAACACGAAATTGGCCAAGGCGCGTTGTCCGCGATCGCGTTGCATGCCGACGCGGCCGCCGATCGCGCGTTTGAATCGTTCGTTGCCGCCAATCAGCCGGAGCAACTGCGCAAGCATGCGTCCTTCTGGCTGGGAGCCTCGCGCGGAAAATCCGGTGAGCTGTTGCTACAGAAAATGGCGATGAGCGATCCAAGTCCAGAAGTTCGCTCGCAAGTAGCATTTGCACTCTCTGTGAGCCACGAACCCGAAGCGCTGAACGAAATGATCCGCATGGCTAAATATGATGAGAGCACGCACGTGCGCGGCCAAGCGCTCTTCTGGCTCGCGCACAAAGCAGGACAGAAGGCCATGGGCGCCATCACCGGCGCAATTGAGAACGATCCTGACACCGAAGTAAAAAAGAAAGCCGTCTTCGCGCTGAGCCAAATGCCGAAAGACGAAGGCGTCCCAAAACTTATCGAGGTGGCAAAGTCAAACCGCAACCCCGAAGTGCGGAAGCAAGCCATGTTCTGGCTGGGCCAATCCAACGATCCGCGTGCATTAGACTTTTTCGAGCAAGTGCTCTCGCGCTAGGAACCTAGCGCAGTAGATCTTCGAGCTGGATGCGGGAGTCGGTTTTGGCGTCGCGGTATTTCACGATGACGGCACATTGCAGGCTGAGGCCGTGTTTGGCGCCGACGGGATGCGAGACGGCGCGCGAACCGGGAACGACGATGGCTTCCGCGGGAATGACGAGCGGCAAAGACTCGCCGGATGACGTTTCGCTGGCGGTGTACACTTCGTCGCGCACTAGATCGTAAACAGGAATCGAGCGATTGAGAATCGTACCTGTGCCGAGAACCGCGCGATGCTTCACAATGGTTCCTTCGTAAACGCCGCAATTCCCTCCTACGAGCACTTCGTCTTCAATGATCACCGGCATAGCGCCTACTGGTTCGAGCACGCCGCCGATCTGCGAGCCGGCGGAAATGTGGCAATTGCGGCCGATTTGCGCGCAACTGCCGACGAGCGCGTGCGAATCGATCATCGTGCCGTCGCCGACGTACGCGCCGACGTTGACGAACATCGGCGGCATGCAAACAACGCCGCGTCCAATGTAGGAGGCATCGCGAATGCTGGAGCCGCCGGGCACGATGCGAATTCCATCGCCAACCGTGATGGCGCGAACGGGATATGTGGACTTGTCAATGAACGGCTGGCGCGTCGTATCGACGGACATGTCGACGACCGCGCCCATGCGAAAGCCCAGCAGGATTCCCTTTTTTACCCAGGCATTGACGCGCCAGCCTGTAGGCGAGGCAGCATCCGGCTCCGCCGCGCGGACTTCGCCGCGATTGACGGCGGCTTTGAATTCGCGGAAGAGCCGGAAGTGTTCTTCGTTGTATTGAGCCGGAGGCTCGTCGAACAATCGCTCAATTTGCTGTGGCAGCATGCACTCTCTCAAGCGACTGCGCAGCCGTCTCGTGCGGGGACGCGGCTGAGCCGAGCAACTCGAGCGAATCCAGCACGGTGCGAATGCGCGCTTCATTTTCCGCTTTCGGCGCGACGAGCGGCAAACGCCAGACCGCTTCGAGCAAACCCATTTGCGCCATGGCCGCCTTCACCGGGCCGGGATTCGACTCAACGAAGTTTACTTCCATCAGCGGATGCACGCGGCGATGAATTTCGCGCGCGGCTGAAAAATCGCCCTCGAGAGCTAGATGCGTGAGACGCGTCATCTCGGCGGGAACTTCGTTCGAGACGACCGAAATGACGCCGCGTCCGCCTAGCGCGATCAGTGGCAAAGTAATCGCGTCGTCGCCGCTGAGCACGTTGAAATCGTCCGGCACGGCGTTCAGAATTGCCGCCATCTGCGAAATGTTTCCCGAAGCTTCCTTAATGCCGACGATATTTTCAATCGCGGCGAGACGGCGCACCGTCGCGGGCTCAACGTTCACACCCGTGCGCCCTTGCACGCTATAGACGACGATGGGCAGCGTCGTGGCGGCTGCAATCGCTTTGTAATGCTGGTAGAGGCCTTCTTGCGTCGGCTTGTTGTAGTACGGCGTGACGGAAAGGATTCCGTCGGCGCCGATTTCCGCAAGCTCGCGAGCGAGTGCAATGACTTCGGCGGTGTTGTAACCGCCTGCGCCGGCAAGGACGGGCACGCGTCCCTTCGCGAGTTCCACGGCGATCTCGACGACGCGCAAGTGCTCGTCGTGCGTCAGCGTGGGGCTTTCGCCTGTCGTGCCGCACGGGACGAGGAAATCTATCCCGGCGTCGATCTGGCGCTTGATTAGCGCACGGAGCGTGGGTTCGTCGAGCGAGCCATCGCGGCGAAATGGAGTGACTAGCGCAGTGCCTGTACCGGTGAACATGGTGTTTCTCCTTCTTTTCTAAACGTCGTGCTGCCGAAAACCTCGGATGGCGGCCTAAAGGCCGCCGCTACAAAACCTTATGCGGCGGCATCGAAGCCGCCGCCACGGAAATCCTTCAACTTAATTCGCTGAGGATCTCCTTGAACTCGTAGAAACCTTTTTTGCCTGCAATCCAGCGGGCCGCTTGCAGAGTGCCGCGGGCAAATCCTTCGCGGCTGTGCGCCGTGTGGCGCAGTGTGATGGTGTCGGCGGCGGAGTTAAAACCGATTTCGTGCGTACCAGGAATTGCGCCGGCGCGATTCGCGCTGAGACTCACTGGCTGCGCGTAGCCCGCGTCACGTATTTCTTCGGCAAGTTTTTTCAGCGTTCCGCTAGGCGCATCCTTTTTTGCAGAATGATGGATTTCCCAGCCCCAGGCTTCGTATTCGGGATGTTTCGCGAAAAGTGCAGCAGCTTGTGCGACGATTCGCAGAAAAAGATTTACGCCGACAGAAAAATTCGCGGCCCAGACGAGGCCCGTCTTCGCTTGCACAACCGCTTCGCGCGTAACAGCAATTTGCTCGAACCATCCTGTCGTGCCGACGACGGAGTTGACACCCAGGGCCGCGAGACGGCGGATATTTACAGGAGCGGCGACCGGCGTGGTGAACTCCACGGCGACATCAATGCCGCGCAGAGTTTCGTGCGACAATCCTTGTCCACCTGGATTGTCGCCACCAGAAAATTTCGCGCGCACTTCGAAACCATATTCCGGCGCGAGGCGCTCGATGAGCTTTCCCATTTTTCCGTAGCCGACGATAGCTAGGCCCTGGCTCATGATGGCGCGACTCCCGTGGCGAGAAGCTGCTTGACCATGCGGGCGTAGATGTCGACGGCTTCCGATAATTGTTTTTTCGGGATGCGCTCTTCTGCGGTATGCGCCAGATGGATACTGCCTGGGCCCATCAGGAAAGGCTGGCCCCACGCGCCGTTAAATGTAGGAATGTCCGTGGCGAAGGCAACGACAGTAGTAGGAAGTCCGTCGAACGCTGAAAGATGCAGCGCGGGCGTATGCAATACTTCGCGAGCTTCGGCGCGTCCTGCAACGGCGGCTAGAACGGCTTGGCGAATTTCCGCCGGATCGCAGACGGTACGAAACATGATCTCGGCTTGCGCGTGATCGGCAACGACGTTGGGCGCGCGTCCGCCGGCGATAGTGCCGATATTGAGCGTGCTATGGCCGAGCAAAGGATCTTCCGGCAGCGGGATGGAGCGAATGGATCGCAAAACATCAAGCAGCGAGTGGATTGCGGAGTGGCCCAGTTCGGGGTAGGCGGAATGCGCAAGTTTTCCGTGCGCGATGATTTCGTAGCGCAGCACTCCCTTTGTTCCGAGAGCGAGTTGATTTTCGGTGGGCTCTCCATTGATCAGAAATTTCGCGCCACGCGGATTTGCAGCGGCAACCTTCGCGCCCGCGCTGTTGCGCTCTTCGCCGACGACAAAGAGAAGTCCGAAATTTGTGGCGCCCGCGTCGAGAAGTTTTTCCGCAGCGGCGATCATCGCGGCGATGATTCCTTTCGCGTCGCAGGAGCCACGTCCCCAGATAAATTCGGCGTCTTCGAGAGACGGAAAAAAAGGCGGGACAGTATCCATGTGGGTCGAAAGCGTGACGATGGGCTCGCCCCAACACGCAAATATATTGTCGCGGTTCGGCTCGACGGCAATGCGTTCAAGCCGGCCGGAAGTGCGCGACGCAAGAAAAGAAAGCTGCGCGAACAGGAAGTCCGCCACATTCTGCTCGCGATTGGTCGTCGATTCGATATCGACGAGTGCGCGCGTGAGTTCAAAAAGATTCATTCGGACCGATTATTTCTGGAGGGAACGATGCGAAAGGAAGGAACCGCGATGAAATGCTCGGGGCTGCTGCCTCTCGATAGCGCTCCATCCGGATTTAGCACTGGCCGCTGAAAAAAGCAGCCATCTAAACGGATGACAGTGGACAGGCCTTAGACCTGTTCCCCAACCGCGGCGGCAACAGCTACCGCTGCGATTTCGGCGGAGTACAACAACCTGGCCCCTTTTGCCTGGCGCTCCGAAGCTGATCGGAACTGCTCGCCGGGCTACTCATGGCCTCCGCACCTCTACCAAGAACAAAAATAGTGTAGTGGAGAATCCAGAAAGATGCGAGTAAAAAATCAGATTGCCGGTGGCACAGCCAATCTTGGCTGTGCACTGCGTCAAGTTGAGTACAAAAACCGCACAGGCAGGATTGCCTGTGCCACAAAAGCAGATTCCTCGCTGCGCTACGAATGATAGGTTTATGCAGCGATTTATTTTGCGCGTTAGAGCTCGAGCGGCTTGAGAGGTCGGTCTTGCGTGGCGATCATCAGTTCGCCATGAAAGGCGCATTCCGTGGGGCGGCGATTGAGAGCTTCTTCTGCGGAAAGGCGCGCTAGATCGGGGTTGTTATTCTCCAGCGAAAGATGCGCGAGGACAAGATAGCGCGCGCGGGCGTCAAAACCCTCCGGATCGCAAAGATATTCGCTTACGGCGTGATTCGAGAGATGCCCGGTGCGGCTGAGGACACGCTGCTTGACGACCCATGGATACGGCCCAACCTTCAGCATGTCCAAATCGTGATTCGATTCGAGCAGCAAACAATCGGCGTCGCGCAGATGAACTTTCACAAGTTCGGGCATGTAGCCGAGGTCGGTAACGATCGCCATCTTCGTGCCGTTAGTGCGAAACGTGAAGCCGATGGGATCGGCCGCATCGTGGGGAATCTGGAACGCGTGGACATCGATATCGCCAATCGTGAAGTGCTGGCCGGCTTGAATGGTTTCAACTCCATTTAAACGCTTCGCGAGCCGGTCAGGCAGAGCGCGGTGCAGCGCGTCCATAGTCTGTTCCGTAACATAGAGCGGCGCCTTCCAGAGGCCGAGCATTTGCGGAAGGCCGTTGCAGTGGTCACTATGTTCGTGGGAGATAAGAATGCCGTCGATGCGGTCGATGTTTAGTTCGATGGCAGCGAGACGGGCAAGAGTTTCGCGTTTGCCGAGGCCGCAATCCACGAGGAGTCGGGTGCGCTGCGTCTCGAGCAGGGTGATGTTGCCCGAGCTGCCTGACGCCAGAATGGAAACCCGCAAGCCGATCGCTTTGCCCTCAATTGCAGTTCAAAATATTCCAAAACGAATTTTCAGAATGATGGCATTTCGATTCCCGCGCGTCAACGCGAAAAGAAAGATTACGGTGTCGGATAGCATCTCAGTTTGCCAGTAGCACAGGCACTCTTGCCTGTGTGCTGTGTCGCAAGAACGGGAAAAACTGCACAGGCAAGAGTGCCTGTGCTACAAAGCGGCTGCTCGTCGTACACACTTCCTGCGTAAGCAGCGTTGCTAGCAGGATAAGCGGGAGCGGTCGAGGGTGAAGCCGTTTAGGGGGCCTAGGATTGTGACGGCGATTTGTTCGGGGCGGAAGAAGGCATGGGCCAGGGACTGGACTTCGGCGAGAGTGACGGTTTCGATGGAGGCTAGGATTTCGTCGAGCGAATAGAAGCGGCCGAAATAGAGTTCCTGGCGGGCTAGATTCGACATGCGCGACGTTGTGGATTCGAGGGAAAGCATCAGCGAACCCTTCAGATGATTTTTTGCGCGCGTGAGTTCTTCTTCGCTTACCGGTGATTCCTTCATGGCGCGAAATTCTTTGATGGTGAGGTCGATGACCTGGCCGACGGTTTCTTTGGCGGTGCCGGCGTAGACGGTGAACATGCCGGCGTCGGAATAGGGCGTTAGCTCGCTGAATACAGCGTAGGCTAGGCCTTCCTTTTCACGGATGTTTTGAAAGAGGCGCGAAGACATGCCGCCTCCGAGAAGATTGTTGAGGACGGCAGCGGCGAAGCGCGCTTCATGGCCAAGCGGCAACGATGGGACGCCGATGCAGAGATGGACTTGTTCGAGGTCGCGCTTGGTTTCGAGGTGGATGGGTGCTTGTGTCGAGGGAGCTGTGTGATCTTCGAGGGCGCGCGCGGGGCGGAGATCGCCGAACTCACGCTGAACGAGATCCAAAACCTTATCGTGCGTGACATTTCCCGCGGCGGTGATAACCAGACGGTCGGGAGCGAACCAGTCGCGAAAGCGATCGATCAGGTGTTCGCGATTGAAGCTGCGGACGGTTTCTGAAGTGCCGAGAATGGGGCGACCGAGCGGATGCTCGGGCCAAAAGCCGCGTGTGAAAATGTCGTGAAGCTGGTACTCGGGATTGTCCAGGTCCATCTTGATTTCTTCGAGGACGACCTGGCGCTCTTTTTTTACGTCTTCGGAATCAAATTTGGGGCGCAGGACAAGATCTGCGATGACGTCAAAAGCGATGGGCAGATGTTCGTCGAGAACTTTAGCGTTGAAACAGATCTGCTCTTTGGAGGTGAAGGCGTCGAGCATGCCGCCTACGGAGTCCATTTCGCGGGCGATGGCTTCGGCGGAGCGGCGCTCCGTGCCTTTGAAAACCATGTGCTCGATGAAATGCGCGAGACCGTTTTCTTCCTGGACTTCGCGGCGCGAGCCGTTGCGAATCCAGACACCGACAGAGACGGAGCGGACGTGCGTCATCGTCTCGGTGATGACGACCAAGCCGTTGCCGAGGACGTGCTTTTGGATGTCACGGACTTCCGTGGCGGTGGGCATAAGCTTTATTGTGACATAGGCGGCTTGGAAAAGCGCAGGGGTTGCAGTACCTGAGTTTTTTGGACAGAAAGCAAAGGCGCACAGGCAAGAGTGCCTGTGCTACAGGAGCTTTTCGTCGGGGTGGAGCTTGCCGTATTCGCTGGTGTAGTGGAGAGGAACGTCGCCGTAGGTGCCCTTTTCTTTCGCGTAGACTTCGCAGGTGTCGAAGGGTTTGGAATAGACGTGGATGCTTACGGCGCGCTGATTAAACTCGGGTAGATTCAAAACTTGATGGACGGGCTCGAGAGGATTTACGTGGACGGGGTGCACGGCATCCATTTCGTAGATTTCCGTGGGAACGATTTTGCAGGTGCCGCAGCTCGCGTCTTTTTCATCGACGCGGAAATTCTGGATTTTCAGGCGGCCTATCGGGGCGGACATCCAGCAGTTTTGATCACGGTGATTGTGGATGCGGCTGTGCTGTCCTACTTCCCAGCAGATGGTCATGCACTCGAAGAGATCGTTTTTGAAAATGAGATTGCGCGTGTAATTCCCCTTGGAGAAGAAGAGGTATTTTTCGAGCGTCTCAGGACGGATCGCGTGTTGGATGATGTAGTCCTGGACAGTCTCGAGAGTGAATTCGCGTTCAGGGATAGCGGCGAGGCCTTTGACCCAGTCGGCGATGGCGAGTTGCTCGATGGCGAGTTGTTTTTGCATGGTAGGAAAATTATAACGCCGGAAAGATGCGGAAGAATGTGCAAAGAAGAAATTTGTGAGCGAAACACGATATTCTGTAGGGTGATTCGCGGTGGAACGGCGCGAAGACTGCGCTGCGGGAATACTTGATGGAATTGCTGGGGAAATCGAAAGACGAGTTGCGCGCGATGTGCGTGGCGATGGGCGAGTCTGCATATCGAGGCGGGCAGATTTACCATGCGTTGTATGCGGAGAGAAAACTCGACTTCTCGTCGATGACGAGCTTGCCGTTGAGCTTGCGAGAGAAGCTGGCGAAAGAAGCGACGATTTCTTTGCCTGTTGTGAAGCAGCGATTTGCGTCTACGGATGGATCGGTGCGGTATTTGTTCGAGCTGAGTCGAGGGGAAAGTGGGGATTTTAACGCAGAGAGCACAGAGGTAACGGAGAAGAGAAAACCGCTGCGAGCTGCATCCGTTGAGGCGGTGTTTATGCCCAGCGACGGTAGGCAGACGATTTGTGTTTCTACGCAGGCTGGTTGCGCGGTGGATTGCCAGTTTTGCATGACGGCGCAGCTGGGATTGATTCGGAATTTGACGGCTGGGGAAATTTTGGCGCAGGTTTTGCTGCCGTTGGAAGAGCACAAGGAGAAGTTGGCGCCGAGGACGAATATCGTGTTGATGGGGCAAGGGGAGCCACTGCTGAATTATGACGCGGTGATGGCGGCCTTGCGCATCTTGCTGGACAACTCGGGAATGGGCATTGCGCCGAGGCACGCGACACTCTCGACGAGCGGGATCGTGCCGGGAATCGAACGGCTGGCGGGGGAAACGCTGCGGCCGAAGCTGGCGATTTCGTTGAACGCGTCGAATGATGAGCAGCGCGATGTGTTGATGCCGATCAATAAGAAGTATCCGCTGCGCGTGTTGCTAGAAGCTTGCAAGAAATTTCCGCGAGGCGCGCGGGAGTACGTGACGTTTGAATATGTGCTGCTGGGGGGAGTAAATGATTCTCCGGAGGATGCGCGTCGCGTGGCGAAAATGATGACGGAGCTGGGGCGCGTGAAGGTAAATTTGATTCCGTGGAATCCGGGAGCTCTGCCGTTCGCGGAGCCGGATCAAGGGCGGGTGGCTGCCTTTCATAAGATTTTGCTTGACCGGGGCGTGCCGGTGTTCACGCGGTATTCGCGCGGGCGCGACGTAATGGCGGCCTGCGGGCAGCTTGCGTTGACGCAGATTGAGAATGCCCCAGCATCGACGCCGGTCGCCGGGTAGAAAACATCCAACGGTGCATCGAGCGCTGTTTACATAGCCTTCGACCCCCACCCCCCGGCTGTCCGCAAGTTATGAAGTAAAGGCATGAAACGAGTGGAGTTGCGGGAGTTCCTGCGTGTTGCGCACTTTACAGCTGTGGAAAAAGACGGAACGGCTTGGGCGCACAGCCGTCGCCGCAGAACGTCTTAAAAGCAAAAACGCCAGCAGGATGCTGGCGCTACTCGGAAAAAAACCCGCAGTGTTACCTAGGTCTACTTATACACTTGAAGTAACTTATTGTCAAGCACCAAAATGGGAAAAGGCGATAAGTCTTGGGGTAGTCCCTCATCTGGATTACTGAATTGGTGGCTTTCGGTCGAGCTGAGAGGTCTGCCTTGTGATTGATATGCCTGAGGTCGTGACTCACCGGTATGACCCGTCGCGGGGTGCGTGTCTCAATGTGTGCTCGCTCCCTGATTTAGAGGCTTCTCGGGTGCTGGACCGGCTGCGTTGCGAAACTCGTCCGAAGCTGAAAAGCGGCTACCTGGGGCGGCGGTGGGCTACGGAAGAGTGGCTAAGCAAGGCGGCGAGTGAGGCTCTGGGACGAGTTATAAGACAGCCGCCGGTCTATTTTTTTCTGGGCGATTTCTCTTACATGGCTAACCCTTCGCGACCGGCTGCGCTGTTGCTGCCCTTGTCTAGCCTGCCTGCGGAGGCATTGACGTTTACATTGGGCGACAGTATGAGCGTGGCGGCGGAGCAGGATCGGCGCGTCTATACGCTTCGTGAAATGGTTGGGCTCTTTGCTGAGGGTGAGGTTGTGGCGGGATTTGGGTTTTGCGATAGAGATGGCGTTCAGAAGCGGTTTGTTGAGGTACAGGTTTGGGAGCGAGTGCCGGCTTCAGCGAGGAGCACAGACTGAAGTCTGTGCCACTTTAGGGGCGGAGGGCGACTACGGACATTAGGCGGCCGGATTGGGGGCCTTGTTTGCGGTAGGAGAAGAGGAGGTCGGGGTGGCAGGCGGTGCAGAGGTCGATGGTGTGGATGTTTTGGGGGCGGAGGCCGGCGTCCAGGAGTTGGGAGCGGTTGGCTTTGCGGAGGTCGAGAAGGACGCCTTTGGGCGGGGGTTGGTGGCCGGGGGGCATCATGTTGAGCCACTGGATGGGGTTGGGCTCGTCGCCGGTGCGGAATTCGTCGAAGTAGGTGGGGGCGTCGGCAAATTGGGAGAGGAATTGGGTGGCGACTTCGGTGCCGACTTCGTAGCAGCAGGGACCGATGCTGGGGCCGATGGCAGCGAGAAGGTCGCGGGGGTTGGTGGCGAAGTGCATTTGCATCTTGCCGATGGTCTTGGCGGCGATGCGGGCGAGGGTGCCGCGCCAGCCGGCGTGGATAGCGGCGATGGCGCGTTTTTTGGGGTCGACGAGGAGGATGGGGACGCAGTCGGCGGTTTGGATGGCTAGGAGGAGGTTGGGGCGGTTGGTGATGGAGGCGTCGCCTCGGCAGGGGTCGGAGGGGGTGGCGTCGAAGACGTGGATTACGTCGGAGTGGATTTGCTTTAACGTGACGAGCGGGAGATCTTTGGCGCCTGCGGCGGTTTGGAAGCGGCGACGATTTTCTAGGACGTTTTCCCGGGAGTCCCAGTTGGTGAAGCCGAGGTTGAGGACCTTTTCGTTTTCCAGAGGACTGACGCCGACCGGAGCCGTGGAGAAGGCGTGGATTAGCCAGGGGAGTTTGGTGAAGGCGGGAACTTGGAGGAGCTTGAGACCGCCGGAGACGCGGGTCGTCCAATTGGTTGCGGGAGTGGATGGGCCGCGAGGTTTGCGGACGGGGCGCTTGGGTGATGTTTTGGTGGCGGGCACGATTGAACAAGTATAATCGCAACGGCCTCGTGAGAAGAAAAGGCGGGAAAAAGATTTATCGCAGAGGGGCGCAGAGACACAGAGATCGCAGAGAAAGGAAAGAAGGAAAAAGCGGATTCCCCGCTGGCGCTCGGAATGACGATGGGGGACACGGACGCGCGAAAAGAAAGCGGGCACGATGTATCGTGCCCCTACGAGAGACACCGAAGAAGGGACGCGCTGCCTTCGAAACTCAGGCCAAGAAAGCGCGCCCCTACATGGGAGACGACGTGATCGTGGGGATGGGAGTGGATTTGGCGGAGGCGAGGTCGGATATGGGCGGCGATTGAGCAGGTTGGAGGGGCGTTTCTGGGGCGGGCGTTCATGACGGAGGAGTGATGCAGATATTTCTGAAAGATGTTCAGTACGCATTGCGGATGCTTCGCAAGAACTTCCTGATGACTGCGGTGATTGTGGCTTCGCTGGCGATTGGAATTGGCGCCAACTCCGCCATTTTCAGCGTCGTGGACGCGCTGCTGTTGCGTCCACTGCCTTATCCGCATCCAGAGCGGTTGGCCGCGGTGTGGCTGCATTCTCCGGCAATCGGGATTTTGCGCGACTGGCCATCGCCCGGTGAATACATCGATGTCCAGAACGAGAATCACTCGTTCGAGGAGATGGCGCTGGCGCAGGGCCGGACCTTTGTGTTGACGGGGCGCGAGCAGCCGGAGCGGATTTTTGGAGCGCGTACGCAGTCCAGCCTGCTGGAGATGCTGGGGGCAAAGCCTCTACTGGGCCGTTTGCTACTGCCGGAGGACGACAAGCCAGGTAAAGCGGATGTGGCGATTCTAAGCGAGCGAATCTGGAAGCGTTTGTTCAACGCAGACCCGGGTATCTTGGGAAAGACCATCGTGCTGAACGGCAACCCGTTCATCGTAGCGGGCATATTGCAGCCTAGTTTTGCGCTTACCGACGAAGTAATGCCCTCGGAAACGCCGATGGACAAGATGGATATTTTTGCGCCGCTGCCACTGGGAGCCGATGCGGAGAAAAACAGGGGCGACGAAAACTACAACATCATGGTGCGGCTGAAGCCGGGCGTTTCGGTGAAGCAGGCACAGGCGGACATTGACGTGATCGCCAGCCGGATTCGCGAGAAGGACAAGCGCGGCGCCAGTTTTGGCATGCACGTGGTGGGGCTGCAAGAGCAGGTTGTCGGTGACGTGCGCCGGGCACTGCTGGTGCTGCTCGGGTCGGTGGGGCTGGTGCTGATGATCGCTTGCGCAAACGTTGCGAATCTGCTGCTGACACGTGCGGCAGGACGAGAAAAAGAAGTGGCCATCCGCACGGCTTTGGGAGCCGGGTGGCAACGGATAGCGCGGCAGTTATTCACGGAAAGCGTTCTACTGGGACTTCTTGGCGGTGCCGCCGGGCTCTTGGTGGCGCAGCTGAGTATTTATGCGGTGCGCACGATGAATCCCGGAAATATTCCTCGATTGGAGGACATCGCCATCAATAGCGGCGTTCTGTTTTTCACTCTTGGCGTTTCGCTTGCGACTGGCATTCTGTTTGGCGTGGCGCCAGTGTGGCGGGCCATCAAAGTGGACCTCAACACTTCGCTGAAGGCGGGAGGCCGCAGCGGGCAGAGCGACGGTGGTTTGTATTTAAAAAAGCACAGTTTGCGGGGGTTGCTGGTCGTTTCCGAGCTAACACTCTCCCTGATGCTATTGATTGGAGCGGGGCTGCTGATTCGCAGCTTTGTGCGGTTGCAGAACGTTGCGCCGGGGTTCACCACGGATCATGTGCTGACGATGGAGGTGGCAGCTGCCGGCAAAAAGTACCAGAACGATAAAGACGACAAACCGATCGTTAATTTCTACAAGGAAATCGAGAGCCGTGTCGCGCATCTGCCGGGCGTGGTCTCTGAGGGAGTGATTTCGGGACTGCCGTTAACGGGCGAGGTCGGTTGGGGAGGAATCAACGTGGAGGGTTATGCCCCGCCGCCAGGGCAGGAATTGCAAGTGGATGTTCGCGTTGCAAGCACGGACTATTTTCGGACGATGGAGATCCCGCTGCGAAAAGGCCGATTTTTTACCGAGGATGATACAGCGGACAAGCCACAGGTGGTGATCATCGACGAGAAATTCGCGCAGCGTTTCTGGCCGGACAGCGATCCCATTGGAAAACATCTTTGGTTTAACCCTAAGAAGCCGATCACAATTGTGGGTGTCGTAGGAGTGGTCAAACAATACGGTCTGGAGACGGACGGCAAGATTGCGACTTACTTTCCCCAACTGCAGCAGCCGGATCAGAGAATGTTTCTGGCAGTGCGTACGTCATCGGATGAGGCAGGACTGGCCTCATCAGTGGTGAACGAAATCCACGCCGTCGATCCGGACGTGGTGGTTTACGGAATTCGGACAATGCAGGATCGCTTATACGATTCGCTGGCACGGCAACGCTTTTCGAGCACGATGCTGGGAGCGTTTGCGGTGTTCGCGTTATTGTTGGCTGCCATCGGTCTGTACGGGGTGATGTCGCATCTGGTGACGCAGAGTACGCGCGATATCGGGGTGCTGGTGGCACTGGGCGCGCGGCCGGGGAACATTATTCGGCTGGTGGTGCGACAGGGAATGGGTTTGGCGGGTATTGGAATTATGGTGGGCCTCGTGGGCGCGGTCGCGTTAACTCGCGTCATGAGCGGCTTGCTATTTGGGATAAGCACGACAGACGCGCTGACCTTTGGGACGGTGCCGGCACTGTTGGCGGCGGTAGCATTCGCCGCGACCGTCATTCCGGCATGGAGAGCAACCCGAGTGGATCCGATGGTGGCGCTGCGGGAGGAATAGCGGGGCGATGGGCGACCCTCACAGGGAGATGGGGAAGGAAAGAGAAAGAAGGGAGAAGCGGATTCCTCGCTTCGCTCCCTTCGTTCCTCAGGGCAAGCGGAATGACAATTTTTTCGCGGGGCGCGGCGGGCGGTTAAGTACGCAGACACCCGAGTAAGAAAAAAGAAAGAGGGCACGATATATCGTGCCCCTACCAGAGACAACGAAGAGGGGACGCGCTGTCTTCGAAACTCAGGCCAAGAAAGCGCGCCCCTACAAGGGGAGACTTTGATTATTGGGATGGGAGTGGATTTGGCGGAGGTCCATCGGATTCAGAAGGCGATTGAGAGGCATGGGGAGCCGTTTTTGCGGCGGGTGTATACGGCGGGGGAGCGGGAGTATTGCGAGCGGTTTAAGAATAAGTATGAGAGGTATGCGGGGCGGTTTGCGGCGAAGGAAGCGGCGATGAAGGCTTTGGGGACCGGCTGGAAGCGGGGAGTGCGATGGGTGGATTTTGAGGTGGTGCGGGAGTTGGGAGGGCGGCCAACGATTCGGTTGGAT
>Ga0210388_10000911_pt1 | contig 23467 bp, 15 predicted proteins | sample IncBWC19OmetaG_FD_155485 | JGI IMG/M metagenome (GOLD analysis project Ga0210388, IMG submission 155485) | Forest soil microbial communities from Barre Woods Harvard Forest LTER site, Petersham, Massachusetts, United States - Inc-BW-C-19-O ...
GATACCGCTCCAATGCATGTTCCAGGACGGCTACGCCCTCCGAACTTTCGCCCGAGCGCGAGAAGGAGATCAGGAGATAGCTCTTCTCTGGCAGCACAAAGTCGTCCATGTTCGTGAGCAGTTCGGTGCTGGGAACGACGGAGACCTCGCACGACCACTGCTTCCTGAGGATGCGGCTGACCGCGCGCCCGATGTAATCCGAGGTGCCGGCGCCGGTAAGGATGATGCCCGGACGCTGCCCGTTCGGATCGGCCAGCAGGAAGCTGTCGAGGAATTCAATAAGAGCGGGACGCGCGGCGGAGAGGCGATCGAGCGTCGTCAGCCACGTCTCCGGCTGCTGAAAGATCTCGCGCGGAGTGTCGATGAGCCCCCGTGACTCCTTTTCAGACTCAGGCAAAGAAAGCAAAGCAGTAAGCCGGTTCTGCAAGCGGGTACTCCTTCCGTTCATGGGAGTGAATTGTATTACACAAATTCATTTTCGTAATAAAAGAATATAAAACAATACCGCCCAGCTCGATCCCCTTGCCCAAAACGATGCTCGACGCGGTGGAACGCATGGCATCCCGCGATGAAAGCGGGTCAATACAAGGTTGTTATCAAGGAGTCTCTGCTGGCTGTGCGAGATTCTTCGTTTAAGTTCTTTTTTATTTCTTTTTTATCGAGAACGGAATAGAAAGGAGGGTTTCAGCCTATGAGTGGGACTTTGGCCCGACTCAGTCCCTTCGGACCGCGCAGCAAGGGATTCAGTCACCGTCTTCGGGTCCCTCAAAGCTGCGCGTCTCGCGGCCGTATCTCAGCGATGTTTTATGAGAGAGATCGCAGATGCCCGCTAAGGAATCGTTTCCGGCTTCATCGCCGCGGGGGGCCTATCTTCCGGTTTCACACCCGCAGGACTTCGACTCCGGCGCGCCGAAAAGGTTCGATCATCTCATCGCTCGCCTTCATATCGGTAATCAGCATGTGAAGGTCCGAGGTCTGGCAGATGCGCCACCCTCCAACCTTACCGAACTTGCTGTGGTCGACAACTGCGATCCGGCGGCGGGAGAGCTTGACCATGGCAGAGTTCAGATTTGCCTCATCGGCGCTGAGGCAGCTCGCGCCCCACGTGCCGTCGATGCCATCGGCTCCGATGAAGAGCGTGTGGATGAGCATCGGCTGAAGGCTTTGAATCGCGGTTGGCCCCACCAGCGAAAACCAGTCGCCGCGCAGGTGACCGCCGGTGACGAACACATCCAGATCTTTCCGTTTGGAAAGCTCCATGGCGATATTTACGGTGTTGGTCACGATGGTGATGTTCTGGTTCAGCGGGAGTCCGCGAATCACCTCTAGGGTAGTAGTGCCGGGCGTCAGGGCAATCGTCTCTCCCTTTTCGATCAACGCCGCCGCGGCGCGTCCGATGCGGCGCTTCTCGTCTGAAAACTTCTCCAGGTGCGCCTGAAAGGAGCGGTCATTCTTGAAAGGCTCGTAGAAAAGAGGCTCGATGGATACGGCGCCTCCGTGGGTTCGCTGCAGCAATCCGTCGTGCTCCAGCTGATCCAGATCCCGCCGGATGGTCACCATCGATGCGCCGAGCTCTGCGCTCAGGAATTCGACCGTCACTGTGCCCGAATGGCGCAATTTTTCCAGGATTGCGTTCAAACGCAACTGCTGCTTGCCGGGCGTCTGGTTACGATGGCCATCTTTCCCTGACAATACATTCTCAGATTGAGTTCGCCTCGCCACTATTGCCGACCCCACATGCGTTGAATTTCTTCGAGTGACTTCCCGCGAGTCTCCGGAACCCACGCCCACACAAATACAAACGTTACCAGAGAGAGAATGGCATACAAAAGGAAGGCTGCGGAGGTGCCGAGCGCCTCAACGATGGAAAGGAATGTGAGCGTCACTACCAGGCATGCGGTCCAGAGCGCAGTGGTGGCCAGGGAAGTAGCTCGTCCGCGAATTCGTGTCGGAAAGATCTCGGCGATATAGACCCAGACTCCGGGCCCAAGCCCGACAGCGAAAAAGGCGACATAAATCAGCACGCTGCCGAAAATGACGGCGGGCGCAACGGTGGTCCGATGAAGTGCAAGCGCCAGCACCGTAAGCGAAACCGCCATGCCCCCCGACGCCGTAAGAAAGAGCCCGCGCCGTCCCCAGCGATCGATGAAAAACATCGCGACGAGCGTGCACAGTAGATTCACCAGCCCCACGACGACATTCGCGCCGAGAGCGGCCCTCGCGGTTTCTCCATGAAAATGCTGCGTGAACAGGACCGAGCCGTAGTAAAGAACGGTATTGATGCCGGAAACCTGCTGCAGCACGGCGAGAGAGACCGCGACAATGACCCGCATCCGCATTCCCGGTGAAAGCAGCGTCTCCGCGTCGCTGCTTTTTTCAGCGAGCGAATATTCGATCGCCGTCACTTCTGTCTCCGCTTCCGCTGCTCCGGCAATCTTTGCCAGGACCGCATAGCCTTCCTCGTGGCGTCCCCGGGTGATCAGCCATCGGGGGCTCTCGGGGATGAAGACCAGTCCGAGGAGAAATCCTACAGAGGGGATGGCCGCAACACCGAACATCCAGCGCCAGCTTGATTCTCCGAGCGTCGCAAGCTGCCAGTTCGTGAGATATGCAGCCAGAATGCCAATCACGATAGCGAGCTGGTTCAGCGAAACCAGCCGTCCACGGCTGCTTCTGGGTGCAATCTCCGAGATGTACACCGGCGTCAGCGCCGAGGCCAGACCGATTGCCAGTCCGCCGGCCAATCTCGACAGGGAAAACACGATGAAGCTGTTGGCCAGTGCGCTGCCGATTGCCGAAGCGCTGAAGAGCAGCGCCGCACCCATCAGGCTCTTGCGCCTGCCGAGTCGGTCGCTGAAGAATCCCGCACTCGCCGCGCCGATCAGACATCCCAGGAGAAGAGAGCTGGCCGCGATCTCCGTAAGCAGATTGGTAAGCGCAAACTGCCGGCGCAGGAAGATAAGCGCTCCGTTAATGACAGCCGTGTCGAAGCCGAACAGGAAGCCGGAGATGGCGGCGACGGATGCAACCATCCACACATAGGCGCGATGCACTTCGGGGGCAGTCAATGATGGCGGCTGGGGCGGCTCCTGCATCGTGGCGCGATTCGACATTCAACCTCCAAAGACGACGCGAAACGGAGCTGGAGCGCGGTGTCGCGTTCTTACGTATTTATCTTTCGCTGCGCTCGAAGTCAATCGAATTTCAACCTTTCGAAACTGAATATGAGCGATTTACCGCAATTCAGTAGAAAAGCAGGCCCGCTTGTATTTCGCTGCTTAGCGGAGATATTCTTGCTCGACCTATGAAACCTTCTGACGCTGCGACCCGGATCGATTGGCTTGCCGGAAAAATTCAGGGCACGCCGATGCAAAGTTCGATCAAGAAACTCGGGCAGCTGGATGGCGTCTTCCGCGACCGCAACGCGTGGCAGGCGATGAATCCAGAAACCCTCGTGTATTCCGTGCAATGGCATGATCCGGTGCCTCAAGATACGGAAGGCGGACTTTTCTGGGGTACGACGACCATCGAGCCTGGCCGCGTTGGCGGCGAATATTTCATGACGCGCGGCCATTTCCATTCCAAACGAGATCGCGCCGAATATTACTGCACCGTTCAAGGCGAGGGCATGCTCGTGCTCATGGACGAGGACCGTTCGACGAGGGTTGAAACGATGTCCGCGGGCTCGCTCCATTACATTCCCGGCCACACCGCTCACCGTACGGTCAACACCGGCGACACTCCTCTTTCGTTCTGGGCGTGCTGGCCGAGCGATGCGGGCCATGACTACGACACCATCGCGAAGCATCCATTCACCGCCCGCATACTTGATAGGGACGGCGCTCCCGAGGTTGTCCGGGATGAGCCGCGACGGTAAAGCAGGAGAGGTTCGTTGACCTTCGATTCGCCTTTTGATCCCGGCCTCGCCGTTCGCTGGTGCGACGACACGAAAGCATTTGTATATGGCGAAGGTGCATTCGGCCCCGAGCCGGAGCACCGCCGGCTCGACGCGATCCGGGCGAGTCTTCGCGATCCAGCCTGCGAGGGCCCCGATCCGGTATACAGCATCGTGATGGATGTGGGCCGCGACGAGCATCGCGAAGAACTCCATCGCCGGATGCTTCTCTTCGGCGCAGTCGCGTATGCAGGCGGACGGCTTGGCTGCGAACCGGTCCGCAGCCAGGGCCATGTTCATGCGATTTCGCCGCATTCCGGATGGTCCGCGCCAGAGCTCTTCGAGATATGGGAGGGGCGTGCGATCGTCTATGCCCAGCAATATGCGGCAGACAATCCCGGCCGCTGTGTCGCCGTCGAAGCCGGGCCGGGCGAGCAGGTGGTGGTGCCTCCCGAATGGGCGCATTGCGTGATCAATGCCGACAGGAACTCCCCCATGGTGTTCGCTGCCTGCTGCGATCGCCAATATGGTTTTGTCTACGATGAAGTGCGTGCGCACGGTGGCCTCGCCTGGTTCCCTCTCCTTGGCGAAGACAATGAAGTCTCATGGCAGCCGAATCCGCGTTACGCAACGAGTCACCTTATCCGCCGCGGGGCGCGGCCGTACGAGGAGTTGGGTCTGACAGAGGCCGTCCCTATCTACGAGCAGTTTTCACGGAATCCCGAATCCGTACAGTGGGTCTCCGATCCGGCGCGTTTTGCAACCCTGTGGCCCTCCTTCGAGCCTTGAGCTCTGCACTCCGCATCAACCCTCAGGCCGGACGAAGGCTTTGACCGTTGCGCATTGCGTGCCTTGCGCATTTCCATGCGGGCGGATTGTGTAGAAATCCACCTGTGCCGGAACGATGAACGTCTCCGCGTAGTGCACGACAAATGGCTCGAAGGCTCCTGAGGGGCTTTCTACGATGGCTTCCTCGCCCTCCACCAGATTCAGGACATTGACTGTTCCGTCGGTTTGATGAGGCACGACTCCGGTAAACCAATGGCGCCGGGTCTCGATGAATTCAAGCTCGTGCAGACCTGTCCGTTCTTCGCGCCAGCCGTCGCCGGTTGCAACCTCTTCCACACAATTGATCAGAGATTCTTTCACCCACGCGGTGGTGCGGTCCCATTGGATATTTTCCGCTCCACGCTGCAAGTGGATGGGGCGCGGGCGGCCATCCAGACCCATGCGGCCCCAGTCCCATAGCTTGAAGGTGAAGATATAAGGCGTGGCGCTGATCTCGAGCACCATGCTGCCGTGTCCAGAGCAGTGCACTGTTCCGGCGGGGATGAGAAAGTGATCGTGCTTTTTGGCTGGCCACTTGTTGACGTAGTGGTCGGCATCGAAGTCCTGATCGTCATGCTGCGCCGCTTTCAAATCATTGAGCATCGCGCGCGGATCGATGCCTTCCTTCAGCCCCAGATAGACGCACGCGCCATCCTCTGCGTCGAGCAGGTAGTAGCTTTCGTCCTGCGTATAGGCCAGGCCGAATCGCTCGCGCACGTAGCGCGTAAGAGGATGCACCTGCAGCGACAGGTTGCCGCCGCCCACTGTATCGAGAAGATCGAAGCGGATGGGAAACTCCGCTCCGAAGCGTTTGTAGATGGAATCCCCGAGCAGCTCGCGCGGATGGGCGAGCACCAGGTTGATGGATGGAATCTCGACACGCGCGTCGCCGAAGCCGAGCAACAGGCTGTTCTCCTCGGGCACGCAGTCAAAGCACCAGGCGTAATTCGGAACATCTTTCGGAAGATCGAAAGCCTCCTCCATCCAATGGCCTCCCCATGGACCGGGGTCGAAGAAAGGGACCACGCGGAAAGGACGCCGGACGGCGAGGCGCAGACCGCGGCGCATCGCATCGCCGGAGATGAGCTTGGGATGGTCGGGAGCGTTGGTGTCCAGAACGAAATCGATATGCGGCAGGAGCTGTTCTTTCACGCGGTCAGCCGCGCGCCAATCGAGAAAGAATCCGCGCTTGTATTTCTGCGATGCCGGCTCGTTCTGGTTGTCCGCTCCCAGATTGCCTATTTCACCGCGCCGCTGCCGCTTCTGGATCTCCCATCGCGCCAGGTCGGCGTAGACCAGCAGGTCGTGCTGCGGAGCCAGTTTGACGGCGCCTGTGCCGATGACCAGAACCAGTCCTTCCGTCACTTCCGCGATTTCTGCACGGGCGCGGGGCAGTTTTTCGGCGTGGAAGTAGTCTTCGATTTCGATGCAGTTCATCACGCCAAAGACGGGGTCGTCGGTCAGCATGGGAGCCACGCGGCGATCCAGCTCTTCGGGTGCCAGAAGAAGATCTTCGGTCGAAATCACCCGGCGCGGTTTGAGGAGCGCAGTGAGACGATCGCGCACCTCATTCACGAACACGCCCGGATAGCACTCGACACACAAGGTGCGCCGTTCGCGGCCAGGAGAGTTGCGCAGAGAATCCGCAATGGCTTCCCATCCACTGCGACACTCGCTGCCGTCGGAAGAAACGGGGATATACGGATTGCTATCGTACATTCAGTCGGCTCAGTTCACTCTGTGCAATCAGTGGAATTGCCCCGAGCAGTGCCGCGTCATTCCCCAGCAGCGCCGGTCGGACCTGCACGTTGCCCCACGGGGTCCAGGAATGCCGTATGACGTAGTCCTGCACGTAATCGATGACCTGGACGCCGCTGCGCATGACCCCGCCTCCGTAGACCAACAACTCGGGATCATAGGCGTGAATCAGCGCCACTGCATTTGCAGCCCACACCTTCATGCAATGCTCGCGAACGCCCACGGCGACCCCATCCCCAGAGCCGGCGCATCGGAAGAGAGTCTCGAAGTTGAGATCGCTGCCTGCGAGGGCGCTGTTTTCAAACCCCGGCCATCGGCGGCAGATTCCCGGCAGGGACCAGCCCGCCGCTTCCGATTCGGCGCAGCCGATGGCGCCGCAGGTGCACGGTTCTCCATCGATTCGCACCGGGAAGTGTCCGCCGAGACATCCGGCCTGGAAATGTTTGCCGACCAGCAAACGCCCGTCGATCATGGCGGCGCCTCCTATCCCTGTGCCCAGCGTGACCATCACGACATCATCCGATCCCATCGCGGCGCCGGCGTGCCATTCGCCCAGCAACGCCATCCGCGCATCGTTTTCCAACCACAGCGGGAGGTTGAGTTCTTCGCTGGCCCAGGTCTGGAGGTCCAGATCCGGAGCGTCTTCATATTTCGCGTTGGTGGAGAGGACGCGATTCCTTGCGCTATCCACCAAGCCGCAGAATCCGATCGCAACTCCGGCGAGGTCGCTGAAGCGCACGTTCTCGCGAGTCATCAGCGATTTCAGCGTCTCCGCCAAAATGGGAAGCGTGGTCTCCAGCCTTCCGCTTCCACTGGTCGAAATCACCTGCGCGCGAATGACCGTTTTCTCCTCGACGATTGCGCAGTTCGCGTGCGTCCCGCCCAGATCGATCGACAAAGCCTTCATAAAATGATCCGTTTCATTCCACCCTTCCCAAGCGGGTCAAGGTGGTGTTATCGACAGCATTTTCGCGGCTCGATGGGAGCAAAACACCTCCGCAAGCCACGGTCGAGTCAAGCCTACACCAGACACGGAATGTTCGATATTTCAAATATCGACCATATCAGCATACTTTTACGATCAAAAAAAAATATATTCCAATCTTCTTGACAATAAATGAAGAAATCAACTACTTTGCTCCCCAGTTTCATTCCGGGCGGAGTCAACGTCTGTCCCGAATATTCCTGCGATACGAACGTTGCATTTCCGGAGCGGCCTTCAAGGCCCTCCTCTTCTCGGCGGACGTGTTCACGACAACAGGGCTGCTGGTCACATTTGTGCTGTTCAGGAGGCTGTTATGAATCTTCAAATATGGGCCAGTCTGGTGGAAGAAGAGGCGGGTGTTACCGCCAACGACCGGTCAATGGCGCTGTCCTACCCAGATAGGGTCAACCGATCGTCTTTAACGGTCCGCAACGCAGAAGCGTTAGGTGAGCCGGGATGGCTGCCGCGGGCGCTCAGGAACTTCGTTTTTCTTTCTTTTTTGAGCTGTGTCTTTCTCGCGTACTCCGTGGCTCAGACGACGAACGGACTGATCACCGGAGCGGTCACCGATTCGACCGGAGCGGTTGTGCCGGACGTTCAGGTCAGCGTCGTGAATCAGGGCACGGGGCTTATCCGGAACACAGTCAGCAGCAGCAATGGAAGTTATATCCTGCCGCAACTGCCTCCCGGAACCTACAAATTAACCGTGGCCAAGACTGGCTTCGCATCCGTGGATCGCGAAAACGTCGAGCTTCAGGTGAACCAGAGCATCACCCTGGACTTTCAGCTGCATGTTGGGTCGGCCACTCAGACGGTTGAGGTCACCAGTGCGCCGCCGCAGTTGAATACGACATCGGCCACGCTCACTGATGTGGTGAGCCACGACGAAACCGTCGGGCTGCCGCTGAATGGGCGCGAATTTACGCAACTCACCCTGTTAACTCCCGGCGCGGCACCTCAGGAGAACGGGCAGCAAAGTGCATTCACGGTCGCTCTCGGCGCCGGCGGCATCAGTCCCTCGGTGAACGGGCAGCGAGGGGAGCAGAACAACTTCACCATGGACGGTGTGCTGAACAACGCGACTTATACCAATACGTGGGTGATCGCTCCTCCACCCGATGCCATCCAGGAATTTAACGTGCAATCGCACATCACCGATGCCCAGTTCTCCATTTCTTCAGGGGCGAACATCAATCTCGTCACCCGGTCAGGCACGAATAGTTTTCACGGAGCTTTGTGGGAGTTCTTCCGGAACGACTCTCTGGATGCTCAGACATTTCCTGAGACGCAGCGCCTGCCCTACCGACAGAACCAGTACGGAGTCTATTTCGGCGGCCCGGTCTCCGTGCCACATCTGTTCAGCGGCAAAGACAAAACCTGGTTTTCTCTGTATTGGGAAGGCTTCCGCTCTTCGCAGAGCACAACTACCCTCGCCAGCACACTCACGCCCGCGATGTTAAGTGGAGACTTCTCCGGCGTCCTCGGCGCGCAGGTTGGAGTGGATAGCCTGGGCAGGCCGGAGTACGCAAACCAAATCTACGATCCGTTCACCAGCCGGCCCGACCCGGGGAATCCGGGACAGTCGCTGCGCGATCCCTTCCCGGACAACAAGATCCCCACGAACAGGCTGAACCCGCAGGCGTTGCTGATCCTGCAGCGGTACTATCCCGCGCCCAATCTGAACGTTGCTGAGGGTACTCTCCCCAACTATCAATTCTCCGGGGCCACCATCACCTCGAGCGACATCTTCGGCGGCCGCATCGATCATCAGATCACCCAGAATGACACCATCTTTGCCCGCTTCAACCGGTCCAATCAAAACAGAACAAGCCCGCAGGACTTCCCATCGTATGTCCATACTCTCAGCAACTATGGACAACAAGCGGCCGTCGGCTACACGCACATCTTCAACCCAAAGACGATTCTCAATTTCCGGTATGGCTACAGCTACGTCAATTTTGCCAGCAACGACGAAGCAGCAGGACCGGCCTTCACCGACGCGATCGACTTTACGCAAGCGGCGCCGGAACACGATGGCATCCAGTTAGGCCCGCAGGTTTCGCTCTCCAATGGTTACAGTGGCGTGAACCAGTTCGCCATACCGCTCGGCCCGCAGGAGACGATGGATTACCACGCGGACCTCTCCAAGGTGGCCGGCAATCACACGATTGGCGTGGGCGGTCTCTACTATCACGTTCGCAGTTATGACGATGGCTGGGGAGCGGGCATGGGCTTCACGCAGAATGCGACCGCCCAGGATGCTCTGCCCGGCCCAACCGGGTATGGTCCGGCCAGTCTTCTGCTGGGCACTCCTGACAATTACGGTCCCTGGGTTGGAAATACCGGCGCGGATCAGACCGTCAACTGGTATGGAGTCTACGGTCAGGATCAGTGGCAGGTGACGAAAAAGCTCGTCCTCACGGCGGGCCTCCGGTGGGATTACGTCACTCCACCGAACTACCACAAGATTGTCTCCGGTCTTGATGTCCTCACGGGGCAATTCATCGTGACCGGCGCAGTCCCGCCGAGCTTCCCCTCAGCGACTGGTCCGAAGGGATTCTTCAACCCGCAATACAACGGATGGGAGCCTCGCTTCGGCGCCACATACCAGGCCTCTGACCGTACCGTTGTCCACGCAGCGTTCGCTCTGCTGGACGACCATAACAATACGCTGGTGCAGGAGAATCAAAATATCCGGCTCTCCTGGCCGAGCGGCATCGCTGCAAATCTGACGAGTCTGGATCTGGGAATTCCCACCACTTACCTCGGCAATCTGCCGCCCGCATCTTCACTGCTCGGTGGCCTGGCTCCTTACGCAAGTTATGGAGCCAACCCGAACAATAAGATTCCATATTCATTGCAATACAACATGGGTGTGCAACAGCAGCTCATGAACAACACGGTGATGAAGCTGGACTATGTAGGATCGCTGAGCAGGCACCAATACATTGTTCCGGAGGCAAACACGGCGCTGTTTCCGGGTCCGGGCCCCATCTCCGCGAGGCAACCGTTCCCGCAATACGGAGGACCCTTCTCGTTCTCCTGGAATGAGGCTCCGGGAAGTTACAACGCTCTGCAGGCCCAGGTTCAGAAGTCCTTGTCCAACGGCCTGTTCTTCCTCGCCTCCTACACATGGTCGAAGTCGCTTGACTGGCAGTCCGATCCTTATGTGAATTCGGAGCCGAATTTCTACAATCTGAAAGGTGACTGGGGTCCGTCCGACTACAACCGCACCAACATCTTTGTGCTGAGTGGCGTCTACCAGTTGCCGATAGGGAGAGGAAAGGCCCTCCTGTCCAATCCGAACGGCATCGTCCAGACAGTCGCAGGGAACTGGAGTGTGGGTTCGATCGTGACGCTTGATTCGGGGGCGCCGTTCAATGTACTCGCTGGTGGCGACGTCGCAAATACCGGCGGACCAAATCAGAGAGCGGAGAGAACCGGTGCAAGCCCCTACTCCGGCCCTAACTTTTCGCAGAGCGCCAAGGATTGGTTGAATAAGGACGCTTTTGCGGTGCCTACTTCCTTCACCTACGGGAACGAACGCAGGAATGACCTCGTAGGCCCTGCATTCAAAAACTGGGATTTCAATGCCTCAAAGACCTTTCCACTCTTTGAAAATCTAAATCTCCAGTTCAGGGCGGAGTTCTTCAACTTTATCAACCACACGAACTACAGCAATCCGGACAACGGCGTGCAGGACGGGGCGTTCGGTCAGATCCTGAGCGCCGCGGGCCCGGGGCGCGAAGTCCAGTTCGCTCTCAAAGTGGTCTTCTAACTGGCTGAAGGTACTGCGGGGCTGTCGAACTCTGACAGCCTCGCAGTGCGAAGTCCATCGTCGCGAGATGCGGCATAACTACACTGAATCGTTTCCGGGGGTCGCGGCGCATTTGCCGTGGCTGCTCCACTGTGCGGAATTGCTGTCGTGTCCAGAAGGTCTCGGATTAGAGTTTCAACGTAACTAAAGGAGAAGTCGACGAATGACACGCGGACTCAAGGCGATTCTCGCCGCTGCCGTTGGATTGCTCGTTGTGGCGAATGGCCATGCCAGTACCGCTTCGGCGCAGAATGCCTCGGGCAATGTTGTCTTTCGCATTGGAAACTTCGATCGTTCCTCCGTCGAGTTCGCGCCCGGCAATCCGAAGCAGCCGGTGAACTTCGTCGTCGGGCAGAGTGATCCTGCAAAGGATTGGTACGCGACGCAACTCGCCGAACTAAGACCAGTCAGCGGCGCAAAGGCACCCGACGTTAGCACGGCTCCGCGTGCAATCACATTTTCGATCAGCTCTCTCACGACGGATTACAGTCTCCATCTTTCATTTCTGATTGAAAGCGCCAGTGTGCCGGCATTGCGGGTCGACATCAACGGCAAGCACGGGATGTTCTATCTTCATCCGTTACTTGACTACACCAACGGCGACCAGGGCGATTCCTTTTATCCTGCCTACTCTCATGCGGAGCTGGAATTCGCAATCCCCGCAGGAAGTTTGAAGCAGGGGAGCAACACGATCACCTTGCAGGCCGTCGAAGAGGCGGAAGAAAAGGTTCCCGATGCCGCGCTGACATACGACGCCATCGAACTCGATCGCAAACCCGATCCGGGATCGGCTCACCCGGACGCCTCTTCGTCCGCTCAAATTCTTCCTACTGTCTTCTTCCAGCAGCACGATGGCGAACTCCGCGAAATCGTGGATGCGTTCGTGCGATATGAAGAACGCGTGAAGCCCGGAACGCCGGTCGAGCTCACCGTTGCAGGCAAGCAATACAGTAGCGCGCTGCGCGGAGAGCAGGATTTCGGCGAAGAGAAGCTCGAGTATCTTGTCTCTGAATTTCCCGTAAAGACCGAGGCGCAGCTCACCTGGGATAGAAGTGGGCATCAAGAGCACGAAAAGCAGCTCATCGATCCAAAGAAGAAGTGGACAGTCTTTCTAGTCCCTCATATCCATGTCGACGTTGGCTACTCCGACTATCAGGCAAAGGTCGCTGCTATCCAAAGCCGCTCGATTGAAGAAGCGATGGACATGACGGCGAAGCATCCTGACTTTCGCTTCAGCCTGGATGGTGAATGGGATCTGGAGCAGTTTCTGAAGACTCGCACCGTCGCCCAACAGCAGCGTGCGATCAATGCGATCCAGAAAGAGCAGCTCTATGTGCCCGCGCAATACGCAAACCTGCTCACGGGATTTCCGAGTGCGGAAACTCTGATCCGGTCTCTCTATCCGAGCGCCAATTTCAGTCGCGTTCATGGCACACCCTTCAACTACGCCAACATCACAGACGTTCCGTCTTATTCCTGGTCGTATGCTTCGATCCTCGCTGCGGCCGGCATTCACGACCTCGCAGGCGGCAGTAATAACTATCGCGCGCCCGTCCTGCTGCAGGGGCGCCTGAATGAAGCGTCGCCCATGTGGTGGGAAGGCACGGATGGCAACAAAGTCCTGCTCTGGTATTCGCGGATTTATCAACAGATGCAGATGCTGTTCGGGCTTCCTCCTTTGATGGCGGCCGGGCATGACACGTTCCCGCTCTTCCTGCAGATGTATGAGAAGAACGGCTATCGCGCCAACGCCACGATTTTGTATGGCACCCAGGTCGAAAACACCGACCTCTTCCCTCAGCAGGCGGAGCTGGCGGGGAAGTGGAACGATCTCTACGCCTATCCGCATCTGCAATACTCCGGCTTCAAAGACGCTCTCGAAAATATCAAGGCGCAGTTTGGCGACAACATCCCGACGATCCGCGGAGATGGCGGCCCTTACTGGGAAGACGGCATCGGGTCCGATGCCTACTACGCTGCGATGGAGCGATGGAATGAAGGACGCGCGCCATCGGCGGAGAAGCTCGCAACCCTGTCCTCACTGGTGAACCCAAATCTGACTCCGGATCGGGAAGCAATAGGGCGCATGTGGACCAACATCGTCCTGATGGACGAGCACACCTGGGATTCGTACAACAGCACGACCGATCCCGCGAGCATGGAGGCCATGCAGCAACTCGCGATCAAAGACCAATACGCGGTCAACGCAGCAGCAGCGGCTGACTTTCTGGCGCAGAACAACATGGCGAGCATCGTGAATGCAATCCCCGCCGGTACCGGCAGCCTGATCGTCTTCAATACGCTGAACTGGAAACGCAATGGGTCCGTCGGCGTGGACATCGGAAAAGATCAGGAGATCGTTGACCCCGCTAGCGGTCAAACCGTTCCATTCGAAGTGGTAAACATCGGTGACAACTTCCGCCACGTTCGCTTCGAGGCGACCGATGTTCCCTCAGTCGGCTACAAGGTCTTCGAGGTGCGGCAAGAGGAGAAAGCCGCGGCAACTGCACAAGCGAAACAAAAAACGGCGACGATAGAAAATCAGTTCTACAAGGTCGAGCTGGACGCGTCGACGGGCGCCATACGCAGCATCTATGACAAGCAGTTGCAGCGCGAGCTGGTAGATCAGCACAGCCCCTATCGCTTCGGGCAGTATCTCTACGTTTCAGGCGGAGACAAATCGCCGAACTCCATCCTTCAATACAGTCATGTCTATCCCAAGGCGGACCTCGCTGTTCATCCCTCTGAGCGTGGCAGCGTAGTCTCTGTGGAGCATGTCCCGGAAGGATGGGTCGCGCGCACGCAAAGCCAGGATACGAATACTCTATCGATCGCAACCGAGATAAGGCTCTCCGACACGGAGAAGAAAATCGAGCTTGTAGAGAACGTCGACAAAAAGAGTGTGCTCAACCGCGAGGCTGTGTACTTCGCCTTCCCCTTCGCAATGAATCAGCCGCAATTCCGGTACGAAATACAGAACGGCGTTGTAGACCCGGCCAAGGATATGTACCCGGGCGCGGGCCATGAGTGGTTCTCCGTGCAGCACTGGGTGTCCGTGCAGCAGGATGGTGTAGCGGGAACCGTGATGCCGCTCGACGCGTCGTTAGTGACGCTGGGTGACATTAACCGCGGTGAGTGGCCGGATACGTTCGGTAAGCGGCCTGGAACGGTCTTCTCCTACGTGATGAATAATTACTGGGACACAAATTATCGCGCGGCTCAGGGAGGTCGCTTCCAGTTCCACTACGTAATCACGAGCGCGCCTTCGATCGATGCCCCATCCCTCAGCCGAATGGGTTGGGAAGAGATGACTCCCTTCGAACTGGACACTGTGACAACGCAGGACAAGGCGCTATCGCCGTCCAACTCGCAGGATGCGGCCTCTTCTCATCCGTCTTTAGACGGAAAGCACGGCAGCTTTCTGGATGTCGCCGACCCGAACCTTCTGCTCGAGACCTGGAAAGCCGCTGAAGACGGAAATGGAACCATCCTGCGTTTTCTCGATCTCGGCGGCGCTGAGCGTACCGTGACGGTTCAGGTTCCGATGGTTGAGTTGAAGCAGGCGACGCAGACAGACGCCGTCGAGAGAGATCAGGCTCCGCTCGCATTGGACGGGCCGCATGGATTCAAGTTCACCATCCGGCACAATGAAATCGTCACCGTGCGGCTGGTGGGATCCGCACAATCGCAGCCGCCAGGACAGTAATGTGGCAACGCGAAGCGGCGAGCTATCCAACAGTGACGTCTAACCTCTATCATGGCGGTATCGCGAAGAGAGGGCGCATCGGCGCCGTCAAATCTTCGCGACGCCACCAGCCACATGACGCCTGCAATCCTCGACCACCGAAAGCTTCCGGACCTTCACCCTTGGGCATGAATATCTCTCGGCGGCATTTTTTTCATTTGCTGAACGGAGTATGGGTCACGCATGCTCTGGCGCAGTCAGGTGCGGCTTCGCGTAATTTGAAACAGCAACCCAGGCCCGCGCCCTCCGGCCGTCCATTTCACGCCTATTTCACCGACGTGGCAAAGAGCGCAGGATTGACTGCGCCTGTCATCTACGGAGGTGTCGATCACAAGGAATACATTCTCGAAGCGGATGGGTGCGGTTGCGCATTCCTCGACTATGACAACGACGGGTGGATGGATATCTTCATCCTCTCGGGCACGCAGTTGGGCGGAGATCCTTCCGGCGCCACGAATCGGCTGTACAAGAATAATCGCGACGGCACATTTACAGATGTGACAGAAAAGTCCGGCCTTCACCATGTTGGCTGGGCCAATTCTGTCTGCATCGGCGATTATGACAACAATGGCTTCGAAGATATTTTCTGCACCTACTACGGACAGAACAAGCTTTATCGAAATAATGGTGATGGCACATTTACGGATGTAACGGAGCGGGCAGGCCTGGCGATGCCGGCCGGCACACCGGCGTGGGGAGCGGGCTGCTCGTTCGTCGACTACGATCGCGACGGCCATCTGGATTTGTTCATCTCGTATTACATTCACTTCGATCTGAAATCGACACCAAAGCCCGGCGAAAACGTGAACTGCAACTGGAAGGGAATTCCGGTGAACTGCGGGCCTCGCGGGCTCCCTCCCGGATTTCCCAGCCGTCACGTGCTGTATCGCAACAACGGTGACGGAACATTCGCGGATGTCACGGACAAAGCCAAGCTGGGCGGCGCAAGTGGGAATTACGGAATGACCGTGGTTGCCGCGGATTTCGATGAGGATGGCTGGCAGGATATCTACGTAGCGTGCGATTCCACTCCGAGCCTCCTTTATATGAACAATCGCGACGGAACATTTCGTGAAGAAGGACTCCTTCGCGGAGTGTCTCTAAATGACGATGGTCAGGAACAAGCCGGAATGGGCGTCGGAGTCGGGGATTATCGTCTGAGCGGGCACCTCGACATTCTCAAGACGAATTTTTCTGAAGACACGCCCGTGCTCTATCGCAACGATGGCACTGCAAACTTCACCGATGTAACCCGCACGAGCGGCATCGGGATCGAGTCGAGTTACACCTGCTGGGGCGCAGGAATCGTCGACCTGGATAACGACGGGTATCCGGATATTTTTATCGTTGCCGGCAGTGTTTATCCGGAGGTGGAGAAGCAGCTCGCTCAATATCCGAACAAGAATCCGCGCATCCTGTTTCGAAATCTCGGCGACGGAACCTTCGAAGAGCTTGGCGAGCAGGCTGGCCCCGGAATTACCGCTCTTCATTCAAGCCGAGGCTGCGCCTTCGGCGACTTCGACAATGACGGCGACCTCGACATCCTCATCGTGAATATGAACGAGCCGCCATCTCTTCTACGAAATGATCTTCGCGGCCAGAATCACTGGATAAAACTCAAGCTCGTCGGGACGAAGTCGAATCGAAGCGCCATCGGTGCCCGTGCGATCGTCTACTATGGCGGGAAGAAGCAGGCGCAGACTATAGCGAGTCAATCGAGCTACTATTCGGCGAACGATCCGCGGCTTCATTTTGGGCTCGGGGAGGTAAAGATCGTCGATATCGATATCTTCTGGCCAAGCGGCGCTGCAGAGCATTTCAAAAACGTGACCGCCGACTCACTGGTTACGATAGTCGAAGGAAAAGGCATCGTCTCGAAGACCTCGATGGGCACTGACAAGGTTAAGAGTGTGGAGGCTCCGGCCCATCCATGAATGCGCATGCCGGCGCGAGAGTGTTCGCGGCCAGACCATGGCTGATCGTCGCAGGGATCGCTCTGTGCCTGCCCTCCTCTCCGCTCCTCGGACAACAAGCGCCAGCAGCATCCTCGTGCGCCTCGGTGCCTGCTTTTCAGCACACGGATCAGCTCTTGAAGCAGAATCATTATGAGGAAGCCCAATCTGCGCTGGCGGTTTTGTATTCCTGTCCCAATCTCTCTCCCCTTGAGACGTTCAATATTGGATGGTTTTACGGGAGAGCTCACAACTTTGAGAAGGCCATCGCAATTTTCCAATCTGTTAGTCCGGATATTCCCGATCTGCCGACCCATCAATATGCAATTGGCCTCAGCCAGTTCGAGCTTGGCGACTACAAATCTGCGGCCAGCACGCTGAAGGAATTGCAGGCGAAGGGAAGCCTGACCGCAGATGCTGTCAATCTTCTTGGAGTGTCTTACTCCAAGCTTGGGCAGTATCAGGATGCCTATGCTGTCTTTGCGGAGGAGCTTCGCCGCGATCCATCCGATCTCGATGCATCCTTCAATCTCATCACCCTGTTGGCGGACGCCGGACACTTCGCGGATGCAGTCGGCATCGCGAGCCAGGCCATCGCGGCTTTTCCCGGAAACCCGGATCTGCTGGCGGCACGGGGAGCCGCGTCCATGCTGCTGGGCAAGATCGGTGAGGCGCATGATGACTTCGCCGCCGCCGTTCGGTTGTCGCCTGGGAAGGGTTCGCTGCAGTTTCTTCTCGCACTATCGGACTACAAGCGAGGAGACTACGATGCCTCGGTAGCGTCGCTCAGGACGGCGATTCAATCGGGCGTTGCTGATTCCGACCTGCACTATCTTCTGGCCGAATGTCTGCTGAAGCTAAGTCCGACGAAGCCGCAGGATGCCATCGCGGAGTTGGATCGCGCCATTGCGCTCAACAGTGAGTCTGTGTCGGCCCGCAGCCTGCGAGGCAAGCTTTATCTTGAAGAAAACCGGCCACAGGACGCCGTCGTCGATCTGCAGTTGGCACATCGCGTCGATCCGGCATCGCGCAGCGCCACCTACAATCTTGCCCGAGCCTATACTGCGACAGGAAAGCCGGACCAGGCGAAACAGCTCTATCTTCAACTCAACAAGGAAAGCGTTGACAGTGTAAGTGAGTTAAGCGATCGCAAGCTGAAGGAAGCCTTATCGACGGGCACGGGCAAATAGGGCCAGCCTCTGGCATGCGAGCGAGGAGAGTGATGACGATTCGATTTGACGGAAAGACAGCGATCGTTACGGGAGGCGCGATGGGGATAGGCGCCGCCACCGCGGAGAAGTTATGCGAACTCGGCGCCTCGGTAGCCATCCTGGATCGAGATGCGGAGGCGGCGCGTGCAACCGCCGACACATTACTGAAAGCGGGTCACAAGGCTAGCGCCTTCGTTTGCGATGTGAGCAGCGAGGCCAGCGTGAGGGATGCAGTCGCCGCGGCAGTGCAGCGCTACGGCGGACTGCATGTGCTGGTGAGTAATGCAGGGATTCAGCGGTACGGAGACATCGCGCACACGAGCTCAGAGACATGGGACGAGACCTTTGATGTGCATGTGAAGGGCTGTTTCTATGCGACTCGATTCGGCATCCCCGCCATGCTCGCCTCCGGTGGAGGAGCGATCGTGATTGTGGGATCGGTGCAGAGTTTCACGGCGATCGTGAATTCTGCCGCGTACGTGGCCGCGAAACACGCTTTGCTGGGCATCACGCGGTCGATCGCGCTGGACTATGCACGGCAGAACATTCGGGCAAACTGTGTCTGCCCCGGATCGATCGATACTCCGATGTTAAGGTGGTCGGCGAATCTGTCCGGATCACCGGACGAGCTCATCGAAACCTGCAGGCGGATGCACCCCGTCGGTCGAATCGGAACACCGCTCGAAGTGGCGCATGCAATTGCTTTCCTCGCAAGTGATTGGGCGTCCTTCATTACGGGAGCAGCCTTGATGGTGGACGGAGGGTTGCTGTTGCCGTCGGGTGGCATGGGCCTTCAGGCGTCGGGAATTGGAACAACAGGCGGCCGGTGAACGAGAAGTCCTCATCGCACGAATCGATGGACCGATGCCATTGGAAACCCGGGAGTGTTGAGTTTGCCTGCGACGATTTGTGAACGGATTCAATGGAAGGGACGCGATGCCATACGGCTAACCAACGGCATTGTTGAACTGATTTCCCTCGCAGGTGGTGGACATCTGGCAAGCTTCCGATTTCTGGCGCAGGAGGGCCGCGACTCTGAAAACGTTCTGTGGGAGGCGCCATGGGTCACTTACGATCCCATCCAAAGCTGGTCGGAAGATCTTTCACGAATCTACGGACCTGCGGAGATAGGCAGATTCCTCGCAAGCTATACCGGGCATGCTCTCTGCCTCGATTATTTCGGTGCGCCGTCGCAAGAGAGCGCTTCGCTGGGGCTCAGCTTGCATGGCGAGGCCGCGATTACGCAATGGATTCCGACCCTGCCAGCCAAGGCAGGGAAGGCACACTGTCGTTGTAACGCAACGCTTCCGGTGAGCCAACTGACTTTCGAGCGGGAGATCCGTCTCATCGAAGGACAAAGCGTGGCGTATGTCGAGGAGACCGTGAGCAACGGCAGCAGCTCGGATCATCGCTGCGACTGGGTACAGCATGTCACTTTCGGGAAGCCGTTTCTCCGCGCTGGAGAAAGTACCTTGATCGCGTCCGCACAACGCGGACTCACCTGGGCTTCGGCCTATGAAGGTGGATCACTTCTCGCTGCGGGGCGCGAGTTCACATGGCCTTTCGCGCCACGCGAAGCCGTCGACGAATTCGCTGATCTAAGAAAGCCGTTCAGCGTTGAAGGGCGCGGCTTCCTGGCCGGCGTTCAATTGGACACGTCGCGAGAGGAAGAGTTTGTGGTGGCCATCAATTGGACATCACGCCTCGGCGTCGGTTACTGCTTCCGCCGATGCGATTTTCCCTGGATGGCCGTGTGGGAAGAAAACTGTGCGCGGCAAAATGCTCCGTGGAACGGAACGACGTCGGCGCGAGGCATGGAGTGCGGTACGACACCGCTGCCGTTCGGCGAGCAGGCGCTCGCGCAGCAAAGAGTCATCTTCGATAGCAATACCGGGTGCATTATTCCATCGCGTGGAAAGAAGACGGCGAGATACCTGATCTTTCTTTTTTCGCTTCCGGGGCACGTGCGCTCCATTCAAGAGGCAGCAACGAATGGCGATTCCATCGTTCTTCGCGACGATCGCGGCGAGTTGGTTCTCACGATTCCAGCGGAAGGGGCCGAGGTCTTCATGACCGAGAGCCCTCACGAGGCGAATTAGTTGAAGACTCGGTGGATCCATACCAACTCGGCGCAATTTCTAACTCAGGGACAGACAGTATGAAAGAAACCTGGCGATGGTTTGGGCCGCAGGACACGATCTCGCTTGCTCAGGTCGGGCAGACGGGAGCGCGAGGAGTCGTAACCGCCCTGCATCAGCTCTACCACGGCGAGGCGTGGCCTTTGCAGGCAGTGCTCGAGAGGAAAGCGGAGATCGAGGCCGTAAATCTCGAATGGTCTGTGGTCGAGAGCATCCCGGTTCACAGCTCGATCAAGTTGCGGTCGGGACCATACGCGCAATTCATCGGATGGTGGAAGGAATCGCTCGCCGCAGTGGGCCGGGCCGGCATCAAGGTTGTTTGCTATAACTTCATGCCAGTCGTGGACTGGACCAGAACCGATTTGAAGTGGCGTCTTCCGAATGGAGGCTTTGCGCTTCGCTTCGACGGAGTCGACTTCGCGGTCTATGACTTATTCATTCTCGAACGCGAGAATGCCGACATCGATTATTCAGATCAACTGATTGCGTTGGCGCATGCCCGCTACGACAGCATGTCCGAAGAGCGCCGGAGCGTATTGGAGCGGACAATCATCGCTGGTCTTCCGGCTGCCGAAGCGGCCTATGATCGCGAAAAGCTTCGCCGCACGCTCGCCGAATATAAAGGGATCTCCGCCACCGATCTGCGCGCCGACCTGATCGACTTTCTCAAGGAAGTCGTGCCCGTCGCGGAGGAGAACGGCATTCGTCTCGCCATCCATCCAGATGATCCTCCGTGGTCGCTCTTTGGTTTGCCGCGCGTCGTTTCGACGGTCGAGGACGTGAGGGCGATTCTCGCCGCATGCGACACGCCCGCCAATGGCCTGACGTTTTGTGTCGGCTCTTACGGATCGAGAGCAGACAACGACCTTCTCGCGATGGTGCGGGAGTTTGCGCCGCGGATTCACTTTGCGCATCTTCGCCAGGTCATGCGCGAGGCCGAGCGCACGTTTTACGAATCTGACCACCTCGCGGGCAGCTCGGATATGGTCGGCATCGTTCGCGCGCTGCTGGCAGAGGAGAAGCGGAGATTCCGCGAGGACGGCGTTGCGCACGAGATTCCATTCCGGCCCGACCATGGGCACCTGCTGGCGACGGATTGCGACAGGGAAGCGAATCCGGGTTATTCGCTGGTGGGCAGACTGAAAGGGCTCGCGGAGTTGCGCGGAGTGATTCAGGGCCTGGAGTATGCGGTCACCCATTCGCAAAGCATGGAGACAACATCGAGAAGCGGAAAGGAGCTGTCATGAAAATTGGTCTAGGTCTTTATCGGCATATGCTGTCGCGTGACTCCTATGATTTTGCGCGTCAGGCCGGCTGCACTCATATCGTGATCCATCTGGTCGACTATTTCAGGTCCGGAGCAGGAAATCCCCGCAACAATCAGCCGACTGGCGGCAGGACCGGATATTGGGGAATCGCCGGAGATCCAGCGGACTCTCTTTGGACTGTTCCCGAGTTGCGACGCATTCGTCATGAGATTGAAGACGCCGGTCTTGTCCTCGAGGCAATTGAAAATCTCGACCCGGCCATTTGGCACGACATTCTGCTGGATGGTCCGCGGCGCTCTGAGCAGATCGAGCGCGTGAAGACCATCGTGCGCAACATGGGTGAAGTCGGAATTCCGGTGCTTGGCTATAACTTCAGCATTGCCGGCGTATGCGGACGTGTCTCAGGTCCGTGGGGACGGGGCGGCGCGATCACCGTAGGCATGGACGGTCCGGTCGATGATGTGCCACTTGCGAGTGGAACCGTGTGGAACATGATTTACGACGAAGATGCCGCCGGTGCCACTCTCCCTTCGATCACGCATGAAGAGCTGTGGCGCAGGTTCGAACGCTTTCTCGAGGAACTTGTTCCCGTTGCCGAGCAGGCAGGCGTGCGTCTGGCCGCTCATCCCGACGATCCGCCGATGCCGGCCATGCGGCAGCAGCCTCGCCTCGTCTATCAGCCTCACATGTATCAGCGGCTCATCGATCTCGTGCCTAGCGGGAGCAACGCACTGGAGTTGTGCGTCGGAACAATGGCCGAGATGACGGAGGGCGACCTATACGACGCAGTGGATCGATACAGTCGCCAGGGCAAGATCGCCTATATCCATCTCAGGAATGTCGCCGGAAAAGTTCCTCACTATCGCGAGACGTTCATCGACGAGGGAGAGGTCGACATGATCCGCATCCTCGCGATTCTCAAGAAGAATGATTTTCAGGGAGTCGTGATCCCCGACCACACTCCGCAGATGACGTGCGCGGCTCCGTGGCACGCAGGCATGGCGCACACCATAGGTTTCATCCAGGCTACGCTGGCGATGCTTGAGAAAGACAGCAAGTCAGCGTTGCAGCCCGGAGGATGGGCTCTGCGATAAGAGCAATCATCCGCTGATCGAGCGATCGCACCTGGAAGAAATAGAGCATTAGGCGAGGAAAGAGAACATGAAGCCCTGGAATTCCGATGATGAACTCTTTGCAATTGCGCGGCGCGAGCTCTTCACCTGCGTCGTCGGCGACGTTATGGACAAGATGCAGCTCACGCACCAGTATCTGCCCCCGCAGATCCGGCCTTTGCGCGATGACATGACGTTGTTGGGGCGCGCAATGCCCGTCTTATCCGGAGATGTGTTTCAGGAGAAGATCGAAGGCAGCGCGAACACGTTGAGCGCGAAGCCCTTCGGTCTGATGCTAGAGGCCCTGGATGATCTTCGCCCCAACGAGATCTATGTCAATACGGGATCGTCACCACGAAATGCCATGTGGGGCGAGATGATGAGCACGCGTGCGCTGAAGCTTGGAGCAACGGGAGTCGTCGTGAACGGATACGTGCGTGACACCCGGGCAATCCTGTCGCTGAACTTTCCCACCTTTTCCTTCGGATCCTACGGCCAGGATTCCGCGCCTCGCTACAAGGTGTATGACTTTCGCGTCCCCATCGAAATAGGTGGAGTGCCGATTCGCCCGGGCGACATTCTCTTCGGCGACGTCGACGGAGTTCTCGTCGTTCCCGTCGAGGCTGAAATCGAGGTCTTCACCCACGCATTGGAAAAGGCCCGCGGCGAGAAGACGGTGAAGCGGGATCTGGAAAATGGCATCTCCGCCGTCGAAGCCTTTGAGCGTCACGGAATCATGTAAGAACTTTTGGAACGCG
>Ga0210388_10000912_pt1 | contig 23447 bp, 19 predicted proteins | sample IncBWC19OmetaG_FD_155485 | JGI IMG/M metagenome (GOLD analysis project Ga0210388, IMG submission 155485) | Forest soil microbial communities from Barre Woods Harvard Forest LTER site, Petersham, Massachusetts, United States - Inc-BW-C-19-O ...
CTGGAGCTACGCCGATGCATCCAAGAAACGGATGCATTGGAATCTTGACCTTGTAATTGGAGTCCAAAGCCTGAAACGTCGCCGTGTTATCCGCGTGGTCGATGGGATAAAACCAAATCTTTTCCGTTAGCGGTTCCTTCTCCAGCACTGGCGTGTAATGCGTGGAATTGATTGCTCCAAATCCGGGAGAAAAAGCGCCTACACCTTGCTTGCCGTCGACTTGCAAATCGAGGATACGCACGACCAGCGTGTCGCCGGGCTCCGCGCCTTGGATGAAGAACGGTCCGGTGAGAGGATTGTCGCCCTTCGCCATAGCGGTCGTATCACCGGGCTTCTGAATGCCGTTGCCAAAGCAATCCAGCGAATTTGCCTCGAGAATATTTCCGGGCCGCAAACGCGCCACCGGTTGGGCCACGCCGAAAACATACTTCACGTTGTCGAGTGCGCCCTGGTAATGAACCACATCCGTCGCGGGAGTAGCCGGCACGTTCTGGGCAGCGGCACGCATGGCGAAGCAGGACATCCATAGACAGGCCATCAGTACACGCACAAATTACCTCCAGGAAACACGCAGGCAAGGTCCCACACTCCACGCACGGAGTCAATCGACCCATCAGCCGCACCTGCCGGACTCCCGGTTTGCTATCCTTCTGTCAAATGAAAAAGGCGGTTTGTGGGAGCCAGTTTCGCATCGTTTCTCTTGCGCCAAGCGCGACATCCATTCTTTGTGCCATCGGCGCGAAGAAACATCTTGTCGGCGTGACGAAATGGTGCGCGGATGTAGCCCCCGTAAACGGCTTGCCAACACTCGGCGACTGCTGGCACCTGGATTCGGTAGACAAAATCCTGAAGTTGGAACCCTCGCTGGTCATCGGCTCGGTCCCCTACAGACAAGAAACTATCGCGAAACTTTTGGAACACCCGCTCAGCTTCCTGGCCACGAATCCCCGCACGCTTGCCGACATCGAAAGTGACATTCGCATGCTCGGCCGGATCGCCAGCCGACCGACGCAAGCTGAGCAACTCGTCCAAAAAATGCGTCAGGAATTTGCCCGGATCGCAAGAAAGGGGCGCACTTCAAAAAGTAAGCTCCGCGCCTATTGCGAAGCCTGGCCAAACCCGCGCATCAGTTCCCCACCTTGGGTCGCGGAAATGGTGAAAATCTGCGGCGCCGAGATGGTCTTGCCTGCTGGGGAAAAAGTGAGTGATGAACAGGTCAGAAGCGCACAACCGGAAGTGGTCGTGCTTGCGTGGGCCGCCACCGGCGATAACGCCAACCCTCAAAAATCCTACACGGTTGCGGCATGGAAGGATGTCCCCGCCATCCGCAACAAGCGCGTCTATGTCGTCCGCGACGAACTGCTCAACACACCCGGCCCTCCGCTCGTCGCCGGCGCAAAGCAACTTTTCCGAATCTTTCAAAAAGCCGCAACGCGCGGAAAGACGAAATGAAACTCATCGTAGCCGCAGTCATTGAGCGCAGCGACCGCCGCATCCTCATCGGCCAGCGCCGGCGGGAAGACACCTCTCCGCTCAAGTGGGAATTCCCTGGCGGAAAAATCGAAGATGGGGAAACGCCAGAAGCGGCCTTAGCGCGTGAACTTCACGAAGAATTGAGTGTCACCTTGGAGAAATGTGCGGAGATGGCCCGGGCGCGTTACAAATATCCCTCCATGTCCGAAGAACTGGAAATTCGCTTTTACGCTGCCAGCATCCAGGAAAGCAAAATCACACCAAACGAGTTCGAACAAACCGCCTGGGTTTTGCCAAAAGAACTGGCCGACTACGACTTTCTCGCCGCCAACTCCCAACTCATAGGACAGCTCGCCACAGGCCGCCTCAGACCCCGCGAAATTCTGGAACGCGCCACGGACTCCCGCCAAAATAGAAAAAACGAACGGTAGTTCGCCTTCCCCGGCATAAAAGCACACATCGCTCAGAACCCAGTCGGATCGGTCACGAAATAACGGGGTTTGGTTTGTCCGGATTGATTCCCAAATCTTTAATGGCCTGGTGCATTACCGACCCCTCGATTTTCCCATCCGCGTGTAGTTCGTGGAGGGTCGCCAGCGTGATGAAACGCGAATCGACCTCAAAGAATTCCCGCAAGGACGCTCGGCCTTCGCTGCGTCCAAAACCGTCCGTACCCAGCGACGCCAGCCGCCGCGGCATCCACTTGCTCACCATATTTGGCAATGTCTTCAGGTAATCGGAAGCGGCTACCAAAACTCCGGGCGTATCCGCAAGACATTTGGTGATGTAAGGAATGCGCGCTCTTTCGCCGGGGTGCAAGCGGTTCCAGCGCTCCGTCTCGTTCCCGTCGACGTAGAGCTCCTTGTAACTCGTCACACTCCAAACATCTGCCGCGACCCCGTACTTCGTGTCCAGAATTTCCTGCGCGCGAAGGACTTCGTTCAGGATAGCGCCGCTCCCAAACAGCTGCGCCCGCAGCTTGGATTTGGGCGTGGGCGCCTGCCGATAGCGGTACATCCCCTTCAAAATTCCGTCTTTCACGTCGCCCTGCATGGCGGGCATCGCGTACGGCTCGTTCATCACCGTAATGTAATAAAAGATGCTTTCGCCGTCCTTGTACATCCGCCGGATGCCGTCCTGCAAAATCACCGCCATCTCGTAGGCAAACGCCGGATCGTAGGCCCGCAAATTCGGGACGGACAGCGCCAGCACGTGGCTGTTGCCATCCTGGTGCTGCAAACCCTCGCCCGACAACGTCGTGCGCCCCGAAGTCCCTCCCAGCAGGAATCCGCGCGTGCGCATATCAGCAGCGGCCCAAATAAAATCGGCTATCCGTTGGAACCCAAACATCGAGTAGTAAATAAAGAACGGAATCGTATTAATGCCGTGCGTGGCATAAGCGGACCCAGCGGCAATAAACGACGCCATCGAGCCGGCTTCCGTAATCCCTTCTTCGAGAATCTGCCCGTCTTTCGCTTCCTTGTAATAAAGCAGCGTGTTGACATCGACGGGTTCATACTTCTGCCCGACGCTGGAATAAATCCCGACCGTTCGGAACAACGACTCCATACCAAACGTCCGTGCTTCATCGGGAACAATCGGCACCACCAGCTTGCCAATTTCCGGATCTTTAAGCATCTTGCGCAGCATCCCGACGAAGGCCATCGTTGTAGAAACTTCCCGGCCCTCACTGCCATCGAAAAATTCCTTGAACAGTTCGTCGTGGTCGGCAACCAGCGGCTTTGAACGCACGCTGCGCTTCGGTGTATAGCCGCCCAGCGCTTCCCGCCGCGCGCGCAGATACTGAATCTCGATGCTGTCCTCCGCCGGCCGGTAGAACGGCACTTCCACGCAATCATCGTCATTCAGCGGAATCCCAAACCTCGACCGGAACTCGCGCAACTCTTCCTCGTTTAATTTTTTCTGTTGGTGGGTAACGTTTTTGCCTTCGCCCGCTTCTCCGAGACCGTAACCCTTGATGGTGCGCGCCAGAATGACCGTCGGCGCGCCCTTGTGATCCACCGCCGCCTTGTACGCCGCATACACCTTCCGCGGGTCGTGCCCGCCGAGCCGCAAGCGCCGCAACGCTTCATCCGGCAACGGCTCAACCAATTGCAATAACCTCGGATCGCTTCCAAAAAAATGTTCGCGCACGTACGCGCCTGACGACACCACCAGCTTCTGGTATTCGCCGTCCACCAATTCGCCCATGCGTTTAACGAGCAGGCCTTCCGTGTCCCGCTCTAAAATCGGATCCCACTCGCTGCCCCACAGCACCTTGATGACGTTCCATCGCGCGCCGCGGAACGCTGATTCCAGCTCTTGAATAATCTGACCGTTGCCGCGGACCGGCCCGTCCAGCCGCTGCAAATTGCAGTTCACGACAAAAATCAGGTTGTCCAACTTTTCCCGCGAGGCCAGCGTGATCGCTCCAAGTGATTCCGGCTCGTCCGTCTCTCCATCGCCAAGAAACGCCCAGACTTTCGCGTCCGTCACCGGCTTCAGACCGCGATCTTCGAGATACCGGTTAAACCGCGCCTGATAGATCGCCATCAACGGGCTCAGGCCCATCGACACCGTCGGGAATTCCCAGAAGTTCGGCATCAGCCACGGATGTGGATACGACGACAGCCCTCCACCTGGTTTCAACTCGCGACGAAAATTTTCAAGCTGCTGCGGCGAAATCCGCCCTTCAAGAAACGCTCGCGCGTACATGCCCGGAGCGGCGTGTCCCTGGAAATAGACTGTGTCACCTTCAAATTCCTCCGAGCGAGCTCGGAAAAAATGATTGAACCCAACCTCATACAGCGTGGCCGCAGAAGCGTACGTCGAAATGTGCCCGCCAATGTTGTGCTCCACGCGGTTCGCGCGCACCACCATCGCCAGGGCGTTCCATCGGATCAAGCTCTTGATTCGCCGCTCCAGTTCCTGATCGCCGGGAAAAAGCGGCTCGAGCCGCGCGGGAATGGTGTTGGCGTAAGGCGTGTTCGCGGAAAACGGAAGATCGATGCCCGCAACCGTTGCGTGCGCGCGAAGTCTTTCCAGAATCTCCGCGGCCACTTCCGGCCCGCTCGAATCGAGCACGGAGTCCAGTGACTCGAGCCATTCCTGAATCTCCACGTCTTCTATTTGGTGCGGGTGGGTGTACGTCTCATTGTCCATGACTTAGGCTGGCCCTCTTTTGTCACCTTCCGGCGCGCTCCTCCGCGCGCCTTCCAAACTTATATACTCGATAAGGAAATAGAATACACCGCCGGGCGATTCTCTGCACACTGCCTTTCCTGAAACCTTCCTGAAAACGTAAGCGCGTATCCCTCGCCCCGCTGGTGGGCACCCGGACTACGATACCAACTGGCATTCTCAACTCCGGAAGGCTAGGTTATTGGCAAAGACCTGTATGTGGCTCCGCACAGTTGCGCTAGCTGCCGCAGCCGCGTTTATGGGCGTGACCCACACGGTTTCAGCTCGAAACGCTTCCCACTCTGATAATGATCAGAATAAAGTCGTGGTGACCAAATCGTCCGCGTCCGGGCACCCCTCTTGCCCGAACAACACGCATCCGTGGGAACGTCCGATGATGGTCAAGATTCGTCAGGATGGCACTATTGATTCATTCGAGGTAGTCAGCGGGCACCGGGTACTGCAACACCGGCGATGGATAGCGCAGTCTTTTCCAAAAGTCGTTCCATCTTAGAACTACACCCTACTCGCACCGCCGTTGTGCATGTGCGACCCAGGACCTGAGTGAAAACTTCGTTCACCCAAATGCCTTTACTTGTGGCGGTGTAGCAGTCGCTGGTGCGACTACACCTCCCGGCGGTCAGCTCGCACGCTGTTTTTCCCTACTTAAACTCTTCGTTCGCCGGCCCCAGACTCCTCCCGCCATCCAAGACCAGCGTGTGACCAGTCAAGAACTCCGCGTGCACGAGATAGGAGACGGCGTCAGCGATGTCGGCCGGCGTACCGGTTCGCCGCAGCGGCGCCAGCTTGACGAAATCGGCTTCCCACTCCGGCGGGTCGCCGGGCATGGTAATCGTTCCTGGCGCGATCGCGTTCACGCGGACGTCCGGAGCAAGCGCCTTCGCAAGCACCTTCGTCAACATCACCACGCCCGCCTTCGAAATGGAATGTGGAATGAAGCCCGGCCATCCCATCAGTCCGCCCGCGTCGGCAAAATTCACAATCGCACCTTTCACCCGGCACAGTAACGGCGCCGCCGCCTGGGCGCAGAAAAACCCTGCCTTCAAATTGGTATCTAAGGACGCATCCCAAATTTCTTCCGTCGTCGACACCATGCTCGCGGGCAAGAAGTTCGCTGCGCTGTTCACCAAAACATCCAGCCGCCCAAATCTCTTTACCATCTCTTCGAATAGCCTGCGGATCTCATCCACCTTTTGCAAATCCGCTGAAAGGGCCGCCGCGCGCCGCCCCATCTTCTCAATCTCCGTCACAACCTCATTCGCCTCCCCAGGCGACGCACGATGATGAATCACCAAGTCCGCGCCTTCTTCGGCTAGCCGCAAGGCCACCGCCTTGCCAAGCCTTTTCGCTGAGCCGGTAACAAGTGCGACTTTTCCTGCAAGCGATCTGGCCTGTCTTTCCGTATTTTCAGTCATGACTTTTCCGCAGCCCGATCGTTACCACAACCTGAAATCGCAGCGCCGCACAGTGCCCCGCCCCCGCCGTGCTACGATCGACCCCTTAGTAGACCTCATATTAGCGCCTAAATTTGCATGTCGCTTGCCGTTTGATTGTTTCTCAGCACTATCGCCTGGCGCCAATACTTCCGAAATGGGTTTAAAGCCAACAAACGGATGGGCCCTTTCTCTGTTCCTTCTTGTAGAGAGTTTCAAAAAAACGTGTTTGCACTTGCGCCGTCCTGCTCATGATCTTCTTCCACCCCTTCGGGCACGGATAGTCTTTTTCGGTGAGCGTCATGTTCTCGAATAAGATCCTCGCCTTTTTCCACTCTTTAATGTAAGCGTGACCGCCGGGCTTCAAAACTCTGTCGAACAGTTGAAAGTAATGATCGATCTGGTCTTTCCTCATTTCATGCAGGGAAGAAATATTGATGATCAGATCAATCGAGTCGGGAGGAAGAGCGGCGAGTTGGCTCGAGAGCAGGAAGACCAAGTCCGCGTGGGCGTAGGATTCCGCAATTTCCTCGAATCGCTGGAAGTCTCGGTAGGGAAAGATGTGTCTCTCCGGAAACAACCCAGAAAGATACCTTTCCGCTACCCAAAGCGCGGGAGGAATATCCACGGCTACGTATCGGAAGTGGGGATTCATTTTCAAAATCACAAAAGCATTCCGACCGTATCCTCCACCCAATTCGAGAACCGTCCCCTGTCCGCCAGCAGGCAGTCCTCCCTTGAACGATTCATATTCGAGAATGGAATTCCCAAGATCCTGAGAAACACTCATGCCTTCTCTGGGATCGGCGAGGGGGGGGCCACCGAGTTCGGGTTCTCGTAAGGTAAGAAGTTCTTGGGAATGTTCCCCGTCGAGAATATATTCCCAAAGTAAAAAGGTGAGGAGACCGTAGGAAAAAGACTGTATCGGGTTCGAGAAATATTTTCTTCCGCAGAAGCGGAAGGCATGGCCCAATGCGCGAAAAATCGCGGTCATTCCCAACTGCCGGCACAGAAATATTATCTGACTATCCCAGGGAAGGATTCTGACCCAAGTAAAGTAATTCAGGGCGATGGTTCGTTTGAAATTGTCGAAGCCATCTTCCTTCAACTGGGCGAGATTCATCTTGTTCAACTCTTCCCAATAGAGAGAAGGCTTAACAGAAGCGTCCGCCCGACTGAGGGCTTTGAACATATCGTCCATACGTTCAAGATCGTGTGGTCGCAGCCGGTCCTGCTTCGAAATCTGATTGGCGCGGATGAACCACTCCCGAATCCGTTCGATCAGCATCTATCGGCCTTTCGCTGAAGAAGTGGGAACAATAAAAATCCCGATTTCCCTTGCATCTCCCTTGCGTGGATATGGTTCTGAGCTCTGCGCCAATGAATGTTCAACACTCCGCCACCAATGAATGGCGTCCAAAAGTCAACATTGCAGATGGAGCTGAGGTTTCCAACTCACTTCCTGCCCACGCTTTGCAATGCTATCGCCGCGGGCTCGGCATGGCAACGGCACGCACATGACGCGGCAATGTAACTAGGGGACGACCCAACCAACCATCACCATTGAGAAAAGAATGGATCTGTTTGCACCCCATGGAAACACGCCGCCGACAGGTTGCAGCCGCTGGAGGGCCCTTGTTAGTATGAATTTCAGGTATGAAGTCCTACCTTGACGCTCGTTCCAGCCATAATCGTTCATTTCTACGGAATCTTTTCGGGCCCTCGGTGCGATGGAATCGCACCACGATATTGACCCTTGCGGCATCAGTGGGATGGTGGGCTGTAAAGGTCTATTCAACCTGGGCTGCATGGGGAGACCTTACCATCGACTCCGGCCATGAAATGCAAGTGCTCGCGTTGCCGGCGCCCCGGTTCCTGCGCGAGGTGTCTGCGTACGTGCTCGGGGTCTCTGACCGCGCGGGACTCTGGTGCACCTGGCGATATCGGTGCACCCGATGGGGCCTTCCGCTTTCTCCCACGGCGTCCGCGTCCCGGAGTAACTTGCTTACGCGGCTGAATACCCGGCCCGCACGTTGCCCTCAATGCTTCGACGCCGCCCTTGCGAGCGGCTCCGCATGACTGGGGGCCGATGTGGGTCGCTAGTTCACATTCGTATGATTTTGGCGTTCACTACATCTCGCCGGTTTAACCGGCGCACAGGAGGACACGAATGAAACTCGACCTGCTGGCTATCGCCGCCCATCCCGACGATGTGGAACTCAGCTGTGGCGGCACGCTCTTAAAGATGGTCCACAGCGGCTACAAGACAGGCATTCTCGACCTCACCGGCGGCGAAATGGGCACACGGGGAACGCCCGAAACCCGCTCCAAAGAAGCCGCCAAAGCGGCCAAGATTCTTCGCGTGACCTGGCGCTCCACGCTTGGCGTCCCCGACTCCGACGTCCAGCCCAGCCGCCAGCACAAGCTCCGCCTCGCCGCCGTCATCCGCGAGCTACGTCCTAAAACGGTCATCCTTCCCTATTGGGAAGCCCGCCATCCCGACCACTACCATGCTTCCACGCTCGGCTACGAAGGCTGCTTCCTCGCCGGCCTTAAGCAACTGCCGCTCGACGGCGAACCTCACCGCCCTTTCAAAATCCTCTATTCCACCGCTTTCGCCACGGTCCACCCTACCTTCGTCGTAGACATCACTCCATATTTCGAGCAGCGTCGCCGCGCCATACTCGCCTTCTCCTCGCAATTCCATCCCAACAAAGGCGAATCCCGTAGGAAGTTCAAGAAGACCAATGTCTTCCTAGCCATCGACCGTCTCGAAGACGGAATGAACCAACTAGCCCGCCACTATGGCGAAATGATCGGGGTGAAGTACGGCGAACCCTTCCTGGTTAGGGAGCTAATGCAAGTGCACGACGTCGTCAAGATGGACGTCCGGTCCATCTGACCCGTCGTCTTTCGTGGAGAGAATCTCGAAAGTCGGCGGAAGGCAGAAGGCATACCCATTAATCAGCACACTCACTGTTCTTTCAAAAATTCTCCTCATCCTGCGCCGGCGAATACCCCGGAATCCCCGGCCCCTTAGGCGTACTCTCCGCCCGCAGCCGCGTTAAGGCCTCATCCTCAGCCCCGGATTTCCGAAGCACTACGATTGTGCTAAGCGCCTCGCTGTAAACGCGCGTCACCAGATAAACATCCCCAGTGTCGTTCTTTCTCCACAGCTGTCCGATCTGAATCTTTTTTACGCTCATTGTGTATGCCCTTGACTCTAGAAGCCCTGGCCACACGTGTCAACCCTTCTAATCGGGCAATTTGCACTCCATTCACCAGGCTTTTCATGCCGCGGTCGGCCCTACCCGTCCCTGCCCCAACCCGCCAAATACGCCGCATCTCGACCGGGAATAGGAAACCTTCTTCGGCGGTCTTACATCGTAGTGGTTAAGGGCGTGAACGCGATTCGACCCTCGCACTTGGCAAATGGGTGTATACTGACCACATCGGGAGGTTGATGCCATGACACACATTCCGAGATTAGCTTTGGGCCTTACGGTGGCAGGCCTCCTTGTCGCGGCTGCTTCTCTGGCAACACCCCGGCCTCAACAGTCAAGCCAGGACCCTGGCCAAACGCAGACGCCGGCCCCTCCGCAACCCGCACCGTCGCAACCTGCGCCCGCGCAAACGCAAGCTCCCCAGGATCAACCGGTTCCCCAGCAGGATACCGTCCATCCCAAGAATTCCAAGGAAGACGTCGAGGCCATCGGTAACCGCAACGTCGGCAAGGGCGTCAATTTCTACTCTCTCGAACACGAAATCGCCCTCGGCAAGTCCCTCGCCCAGGAGGTTGAGCGCTCCTCCAAGCTTATTGATGACCCGGTCGTCACCGAGTACGTGAACCGCGTAGGCCAAAACCTAGTCCGCAATTCCGATGCCCGCGTCCCGTTCACCATCAAAGTGATCGACTCCGATGAAGTCAACGCCTTCGCCCTCCCCGGCGGCTTTTTCTATGTCAACAGCGGCTTAATCCTGCGCGCCCAGGAAGAGTCCGAACTCGCCGGCGTCATGGCCCACGAAATCTCTCATGTCTGTGCGCGCCACGGCACAAAGAACGCCACCAAAGGCGAAGCCATGCAACTCGCCATGATTCCGCTTATGCTTCTCGGCCCTGGCGGCTGGGCTGGTTACGGTATCTATGAAGCTGCAAGCCTCGCCATCCCCGTAACTTACCTGAAATTCAGCCGAGACGCCGAGCGCGAAGCCGACTATCTGGGCGTCGAATACATGTACAAGGCGGGCTACGATCCCAATTCTTATGTGACCTTCTTCGAGCGCATCCAGGCCGACGAAAAGCGCCGCCCCGGCACCATCCCGAAAGTTTTCTCCACGCACCCGCCCACTCCGGATCGCATCGAAGCCACCCAAAAGGAAATCGCGCGCATTCTGCCAGCGCGCCCGGAATACATCGTCACCACTTCCGAATTCGATTCCGTAAAGTCCCGCCTCCGCAACATCATGTTCGCGCGCAAAGTCTCGGACAACGCCCCGGGCAAGCCCACACTGCGTACAAAAACCGCGCAGTCCAAGCAGCCCACATCTACCACCGATCCCAACGCCACCACCAGCGACGGTACCGACGACGACCGCCCCACTCTCAAGCGCCGCCCCGATCAACCATAGTCGCGACTCTGGATATCACCACCCGACTCTTTGAATCGAAACGGGCGGCTCGGAACCGCCCGTTCTGTTTTCTCCCCTTCCTCAAACATAATCGACGTAGGAAGAAAGACAATACGGGCTCCTGGGTCGAACCTGCTCACAGCGCGCCGCGCGCGAGTAGTCCGCATGCGGTGCCCCGCCGATCTAACCTCCACGCTCCGTCCACAGCCTGCCAACAAATCGTGCCCCACGAGCGTGCAATAGCGAACAGCATTGGAGATTTGATCTTCCTATACTGAGCCTAGACTGCCGAGATAGCTCGGCTGCGTAAATGTCGAGTATTCCACTTGGGGCAACAAGGCCACTTGTCAGATTCGAGATCGTTGAGACTAAGCTGAGTTAGCCTGATCGACCTCCCGCTCGCAAAAGATCATCAGGCAGAAGGAAACAAAATGCGTTTTATCTTGTCCGTTCGTTCGTTGTTGTTCGCACTGGTATTGCTAGCCATCTCGGCGGCCTCCTCCGCCCAAATTGGCATAGGAATATCGATCAGAATTGCGCCGCCCGAATTGCCCGTCTATGAGCAGCCCATCTGCCCCGAGGACGGCTATATCTGGACCCCTGGTTACTGGGCTTACGGTGATGAAGATTACTATTGGGTCCCCGGAACCTGGGTCGCGGCTCCCGAAGTTGGCTATCTTTGGACTCCCGGTTACTGGGGCGGCGATGGAGATGCCTACGTTTTCCATGAAGGCTATTGGGGAGCCGAAGTCGGTTTCTATGGCGGAATCAGCTACGGCTATGGCTACTTTGGTCACGGCTACGAAGGCGGCCGCTGGGACAACGGCCATTTTGATTACAACCAATCGGTAAGCCACGTAAATGTCTCGATCACTCATAACGTTTACAATACAAGAGTAGAGGACAACACCAGGGGTAATCGCGTCAGCTTTAACGGCGGCAGCGGGGGCGTGCAAGCGCGTGCCACAAGCCAAGAAGAAGCTGCCGGACGCGGGAAGCACATAGCTCCCGTCGCGGCGCAAACCGCGCACGTTGAGTCTGCCCGCGCCAACCCCGAGCTACGCGCCTCCGCCAATCACGGCAAACCTCCCATCGCTGCTACATCCAAACCCGGCGCCTTCAAGGAAACTGGCGCAGTAGCCGCCAAAGAAGGTGGAACGGTTCACACCGCCCCGGCCGGGTACGCGAACAACACTGCTCGCTCCACCAATGAGAGCACTCGCCCGAACACCGAGACTGTGCGCTCAAGCCCCGCAGTCCATGTCAAGGATCTTCCGCCAGCGGAACCCTTCGCCGCTCCGAACACGGGCAACGCCAAACAAGACCAGAAGTATCAGCAACAACAGCAAAAACTCCAAGTACAGCAGGTCAGTGAGCGGCAAAAACTGCAGACCAAACAGGAGCAAGATCACCAGCGCATCCCGCAACAACCGGCGAATGAAGCGAAACAACAAAAGTTAGAACAGGTTCACCAACAGCAGACGCAACAACTGGCGCAGAAACATACTCAACAACAACAACAGCTGCAGCAGCGCCAGCAACCCACCTCACATCAACCTGCATCCAGACCGGAAGAAAAATCAAAGCCCACGGGCCAGTAGAAACATCACGGGCCGAATCACCCGGATGTATTGACGCCGTGCCCCAGGCTTCGACAATCTCGATGCCTGGGGCATTTGGCTTTCACGCTCGTCACAAGTCTCTAGGCTACTCGGTACCCGCCACTTCCCTCCTCCGCCCGATTGCATCCATCAGCAGCCAGGTGTACGTCATCCGCGCGAATACTAATGCCTAAAAGTGTACTCACTATTGGTAATGTTCTCCTCCAGAGCCCGCACTAGCCACACAGGACTCAAAATCATCTCTGCGCGTTGAGGGGCGTTCACCGGCTGTAATTTTGTAACGCCCTTGGCCCAAAAAAAAAAGAAGCCGCAATTCGTCACTCACCTTTACAAACGAATTGGAATAGAACGCGAGCGCATGCGGCATTGCAGTTCGCCAAGAGGCGAAATACGGTGATGCACAGATTTCTTTCGGTTTCAATTTTGCCGCGTAGTAATGTGTGCTACACGCTTGGTTATACCTGTGCGCACAGTATCAACGACGCTTCTGGTTTCCGCCTGGGCAGCGGCGCTCCTAACGAGGCAGCACGCTTCTGCCTGCCGCATCTCTTTGAGGTTTGCTTCACGGTGGCGCAGTCGTCAGTCTGTGCACTGCCCAACTCACCCTTGCCTCGGAATTCACAAAGACGGAATGTCTGCGGTACGAAAACAAATTACCTTACGACCGGCGGCGGTCGTCAGGAGCGGCGGCTATGCCCAGGCGGCGAAGCTCGTCCGCGTAATACTTGCGGTAGAGGACGTCCCACTCCTCACTGCCTTCGAGGATTTCCTTTTTCTGCGAGGTAATTTTCTTGCGGACTTCGAGGTCAGCCTTTTCCTCTTCGTGGAGCGTGGCGGTCAGAATCTGCACCACCTGCTGGCGGATGGTATCGCGGTCTTCGACAAACTCCACGTCGTCGCTGGAAACAAGTACGTCTGTGATTTGATGAGAGATTCGCACAATCTTTTCGCGGCTCAGTCGCATTCCAGTCGCTTGCCCTCGAGTCTTTCAGTTCAGCTCAACATATGAACAGCCACAATTAGCTGTGCCAGCCTAAGAACGCAATCTCTGCGCGGTCAAGGGTGGCTGTGCTATCGCAGAACCAGCTTGCGGTCACGCGCCAGTTGCTGCTTCACCCTTTTGTACATTTCCTGGTACGAGACGCTCGTGCGCCGCATTTCTTCCTGATGCTCGGTGAGGATTTGGCGCACTTCTTCGTTCAGCCGGTCTTCGACGGTGATCTCTTCCATCATCCGCTGCCGCAACCGCTGCGCCACTGCGTCCGCAACCTTCGTCTCAATCAATTTCCCTTCCACCAGCCGCTTCACCACTTCCATAGCCATATATCCGACGTAGTCTCGAGCGATCAGCATCCCAGAGTGCGTCCTTTACGCGTAAGCAAGACAAAGAGTTTACTGGCTGTCCCCACAAAGTGCAAGGAAGCGGAATTCTGTAATTCTGTAGCACTAATTCTGCAGCACAGGCGCACTCTTGTGCGGTTTTTGGAGTCGCCGTGGCGGGCGCTTAGCCAGGATTGGCTGTGCCACTGGCCAACGGAAGCTTAGAAACGATCAGAACAGAGAGAATGACGCAACTGACCTCAAACAACCTGCTCGTCTGCCTCAGAGAAAAAATGGAGGCGCGGGGCGGAATCGAACCGCCGATAAAGGTTTTGCAGACCTTTGCCTTACCACTTGGCGACCGCGCCCTTGCCGCAAGCAGCTGATACGAGGAGCCAAACAGCTCCCACGCGAAAGGAGCGTTCAAGCCCTGAACCAAACAATTTCCGCAATTATACCATCATCTCGGTCGACGATTTTGAGACAAATCTTTGCTCCCCTGCCGAAAAATAAATCAAGCCCATCGCAACGGCGGAGACCAAGAGCCAAAATCAGTTCGTAGCGCCCCATGGGCCATCCCATTCGATACGAACTGAGGCGCAAGAGGTTCCGGCGCAGCCCGCAGCAAGATTGTTTCGCAGCCAACGGCCCTCCAAAAAGCCAGCGCCGACCGCGTTGACGCTGCTCGGCGCTTACCAAACTGGCCGTAAAGACCCGGCACTTCAGGCCGGGGATCTAAGGCTTGCCTTTCTTGTGGTTTTGTCATACATTCTCCGCGTCCTGAAACATGGACCTAGGGCTGGGGCAGGCCCAATGTGAAGCCTGTGGAGATGCGGCGCTGTTGGGCTGATCTGTGAAGCAGGAACCCGCCGAAGGGGACCATGCGAATCTCATGGTTTCGCCTCGGAATCCTCGCCACTAATGGTGGGGAAGATGTTGATGTACGATAACTTGAGTAAGGGCGCTTAGCTCAGCGGTTAGAGCGTTCGGTTTACACCCGAAAGGTCGTCCGTTCAAATCGGACAGTGCCCACCATTTGTGTTACGGCGCCTGAGACCTTCACCCTTCAGCGGGGATATAGCTCAGTTGGTTAGAATGGTGCCAGCTGCGCCACATGCGTCAAAAATCCATGTAGTATTTGCATCCACACGTTGTTCTGGACAACGGCAGATCCCGAAAACAAGCTGCTCGATTTCAGGACTACGGCACCCATCGTCCGCATCCTCACTGGAAGGAAGAACCCCGCATACGCCGCGTCGCGACCAATCGCCAATTTCCGTTCGTTTCGATGGCAAACACACTTTTGAGCACTGTATCGGACACCAATGGCTGCCTAACTTTTAAGGTCTCGGCTTTGAAATTCTGAACCTGGTCCAGAGAGTCGAACGAACTAAGAACGGAAATCTTTTTCACACTACCTGCAAAAAGTGTGCTCCGTTTGGAAACCCAGCTTCTGCCCTTGCCGACCATCTCTTTTTGGCTGAAGGCGATACCAAGGAAGCTGTGAAAAAGAATCGATGGAACGTAAGGTGCTCCCTCAGGAGTTTGCCCGGGGTGGCGAAATCGGCAGCCGCGGAGAAATCGCCGTAAGCGCCCTCTGTCCGTGAAGGACGTGTCGGCTCAAATCCGACCCCCGGACGCCACTTCTAATCCTGGTCTGCCTCAAGGCTTGAGGCGCCAGCTGAGGCGCCATAACCTCGCCTCGACCGAAACTAGCGTAGCTTATGCGGGAAGAAATATTCACTGCAGTCCGATTCAGTCCAATTCTAAGACGCCAAGTCGTCGTGCGTCTCACTTTCGCCGTAGGAGAAGGACCCAGGCCAGACATCGTCCGATGGTTCCTTCTGAGGGAAGAAGTTCAGAAATCACAAGACGGCCACAGTTTAGTCTGCTCGGATGATGCACTAGGCCAATCCAAATAAGGAATGCGGAGCCATGCCTTGGATTCGACCTGAGAACACGTTGGGATCCCTTCGACAGGATTGACTCGCGGCGGTGCGGCCCGCATACCTATCGGAGCAACGTTTGCCGTACTCCCGAATAACGCTAGCGAAGCCATTGCGACGTTCGGAACCGCGATACGGGAACTTGACTCTCGGAGTTACTCCCGCTAACGTCAGACAACGGTCCAGGAACGCAGGTCCCCTGGGAGGGTGCCCGCCATGAGAAAATACTACGCATTGAGCTGTCTCCTCGCGCTGCCGCTTGCAGCAAATACGGTCCGGATTTACCAGACAAACAGCGCAGGCGATGCAGTTGACATCATCGATGCAGCGACGAACGCAGTGGTGTTGCAGGTTAAGGACATCGAAGTACCCCATGGGGTCGCCTTCTCTCCCGACGGATCCCGAGCCTACATAAGCTGTGAGGCTGAGAACACACTATGGGCTACAAGTACAAAGACGGGAAAGCTTCTCGGCAAGGTCTCTCTCAGCGGTCATCCCAACAACATAGCAATTTCTAAGGATGGACGACGAGTGTTTGTCGGTATCGTGGCCGATCCGGGGGCGGTCGAGGTTGTCGACACAGCCTCCCTAAAAAGCATCAAGAGCGTCGCCGTGAAAGGCGGCGTGCACAATACGTATACGACCCCGGATGACAAATTCGTAGTTGCGGGCTCAGTTGTAGGAAAGATTCTGACCGTGATTGATGCCCAGACCTTACATCCTGTCTGGGAGCTGCCATTCGACACAGGCGTGCGCCCCATAGCGTTCGAAACGGGTGACGACGGTTCGACTAGTCGGATGTTCGTCCAGCTTTCCGGTCTTCACGGGTTTGCCGTAGTGAACTTTAAGACGCACGAAGTAGTGGCAGTGGTTAAGCTGCCCGATGAGCCCATGGGCGGAACAGCCCAGGCCGGTGCTCCATCCCACGGCATCGGCGTCTCCCCCGATGGCAAGACGCTGTGGGTCAACAGCTCGCTCGCGAATGCTGTTTATGCTTACTCTCTCCCCGATCTACGGGTTCTGGGATTCGTGCGCACCGGAGAGGTACCGGACTGGCTCACGTTCACGCCAGACGGGACAAAACTCTACGTTGCCAATTCTGGGTCGAATTCGGTGTCCGTCATCGACACAACGACACGGAAACAGGTGGCCGTCATCCCGGTGGGTGAGGTACCCAAGCGCAACGGTGCGGTTGTGATTCCCTAGATTTTTTCAGGGCGTTGTCGACGGGTTTATTTTTGCGCTGCGGACCCAATCAGCCAACACCCGCCAATCGGGGTCATTCTGCGATGCGAATTGCCGGCCTCCGCTATGGAAAGCGTCGCCACCACCCTTCGGCGAGAGCGGGTGTAGCAGAAGGCGGCTCGAGGTCGGATCGCCAGGAGTTACCAGCCGGGAGACGATCTCGAAGTTGCGCTGCGATTGCTCCTCGGTCCAAGTGGTGGTCCCGGGCGTCAGAGGCTGCAAACGGAAAGCATTGTTGCTCCCCGCGTGGCACACGACACAGCGGGCGTGGCCGGGACGCTTTTTCAAAAAGATCGGCTCGACGCGCGTCTTGTAATACTCGAAGTCAAGAGATTGAGTCGGTGACTGTCCCGCTGCGAACAAAGCAACCATTTCGGGAAAAAGCACGATCACAGCCAGTCTTGCCAGTGTTGTCAGGGTCACAAGCACCTCATTCTTTTTCGCTCCAGGAAGCCTGCAAAGTCAAAAGCGAAGTCACTTCACTTCATTCTTGCCACCTGTTAACGCGTAGTGATTCGCGTATCCTATCAAATCTCGCTGTCTGGATAGGTCCCTGCCCTTCGACCTGCCTGCGGACCAGGACCAGCGACGCCAACCGGCTGGGTCCGGTTATCCAGGGCCATGTCCGGAGCCCGGCAGCCAGTCTGTAGAAAGCTACTCTTCAGAGAGCGCCCTCACTTTTGATGTGCGTTCAATTCGTCGAGCCTGCGCTTTAACTGTTCAAGCTTCTGTCCGGCCTCGCCGAGCTTGCCCTCTGCCGTTAGTCGCTGGTAATCGGCGAGATCTTTGGCCGCCCCTGTGATGAGCGCGTTCAGGTCCGCTGCAGGCTTGGTCGCTGAGGTCGACGGCCCTGCGCTTCGCTCCGGTTCTACGGCGGCATTTGTGCCGGTTAGCGACGAGACCTCTCCCCCAAAGAGAGCCCTCATCGCCGAGTCGAAGGTTGGACCATATGCGAGCCGGTCTTGCAGTGCGAGCACTACCAGACGCAACTCCGGCATCGGACTGCGCTCGGCCTGCAAGTAAATAGGTTCCGCATACAAGAGCGCGTGTCCGCACGGAATTACCAGCAGAGTGCCTCGCCGCACGTGGGAACCTTGCTGATTCCACAGTGTCAATTGTCCCGACAACTGCGCGTTCTGATCGATTCGCGCTTCGATTTGCAGAGGGCCGTCGACGAGCTTCGTTTTCGGGAAATCGTAGACGACTGATGTACCGTATTTTTCGCCGTCGCTGCGCCCAGCAATCCAGCCAATCAGATTGTTGCGGTTGGCCGGGGTGAACGGCAGAATCTCTACGAACTCGATGGCCGTTTCGCCCGGCAGTTTCATCAGCACGAAGTTCGGCTCCATGGCCTGCGTCTTCTGCTGACCGGACTCGTCCATGCCGACTTCCGACGCGACGGTCCACAGGTCCTCACGGTTATAGAAGACTTGCGGATCGGTCATGTGATAAAGGCCGTACACGGCTGCCTGCAGCTTAAGTAACAACTCTGGATACCGCACGTGTTTGCGCAGTGCCTGCGGCATGGTCGCTGCATCCTTGAACAAAACTGGAAAAATCTGGCGATAGGCCATGATGATTGGGTCCTGTGGGTCGAACACGTAGAACGTCGTGGTCCCGTCGTAGGCGTCGATGACCGCCTTAACGCTATTCCGCATGTAGTTAATGGGAGTGCTGCCGAGAGCATAGTGGTTCGAGTACGGATAGCTGTCCGAGGTCGAAAAGGCATCCATAATCCAAGAGAGGCGACCATCGTCGCCCACGACGAGGTACGGATCCGAATCGTAAGTGAGGAATGGCGCGAGCGCCGCCACGCGGTCGCGCACGTTGCGACGCATCAGCAGCCGACTCTCCCGGTTGATATCGTCGCTAAACGGGAGCTTCGTGAGGTCGCCCCGGTCGGACGCGATGAGGATGCGGCGAAGGAAACCGCCGAGGACGATGCCGCCATTGCCCTCGTAAGACGTCAAACTGTTCGCCTGGCCTTGCGGGTAGTTGAATTCTTGTTGCCGCGTCTTCACGTACACGTCGGTATTGGTGAGCTCGCCGAAATAGATCTCTGGCCGCCTTACAACAATGCTCTGCACCGTGCTCTGAATGGGCATATTGCTCAGAATCAGTGTCGGCAGTCCCTCGGGTGTGAACCCGTTCACAGGGTTCATGGTTATACCGTAGCCGTGCGTGTAAATGAGCTTCTCGTTGATCCAATTGCGGCTGCTCTCCGGGAGCTTATCAACGTTCAGTTCGCGTGGGGCGAGCATTACCTGACGCATGGTGCCGTTGATTTCATAGCGATCGATATCGATGTCGGGAAAGTCATAGTAGGTGCGGATTTCCTGAATTTGACGCAGAGTGTCCTGGAGTGCGCGCCAGTCCCATAGCCTGATGTTCTGCAGCGTAGCCTGATTGTTCGCTGGATCGGCCGCTTCGACGGTCGTCTCAGCCGGGAATTCGCGCTGCGCGAGACGATCCAATCCATAAGCCTGCCGCGTTAGGTCAATATTGTAGGCGATATAGGGTCGCTCGCGAACCAGTTCGTTTGGCTTCACGATAAAACTGCTGACGTACCAACCGATTATCTGAAGGAGGACATAACAGACGGAGGCTGGAGCGACCGCTGCCAGCAACCAGCGGGCGCGCGGCACCGATACGACGTTGATGGTTGCAATCGCAGCTCCGAGAACGAGCGCGGCACAGACGGCGATCATCCCAGGAAGCATGACGTGCGCGTCCGTGTAAGTCACCCCGCCAAAGATCGTATGTTCGTCGAACAATCGCTCGAATCGGGCGATATAGGCGCGCATCGCGAGAATCAGCAACAAGAAGGCAAACGCGATGGAGAATCCGCGCCACGGCGGTGAGAAGTATCTGCCTTGGCGTCGGGTGAGTATGCGAGTGCCGCCAGTAATGAAAATAAAGAACGCGGCGATCACGCAGGCAATCGTGGCTAGCGTCAGCAGCCAGCCCGTGATGAACTGCCATCCAGGCAGGGTAAATAGATAAAAGCTGATCCCCTTGCCGAAGATCGGATCCACAGTGCCACCAGTCCTGCGCGGCGCGTACCAATAGAGCGCGAGCGTCGGCCACTCCATCATGACGCTGGCCCCGGTCACGACGGCGATGACGAGGGAGACCACGAGACCGAGGAGGCGCAGAATGCCCGCGACTGGAAGCTTCAACGGCTGCCCCCCGATGACGATCCTGTGATCGTCCGGCAAATCGGACTGGCACGCCCACCTCAGCGCTAGAAACCATCCGTACAGAAAAAGAAATGTGAAAGCAAAAAATGCCGCAAAGACCGCCCATTGAAGGATGAGTGTCTTCCGGAACACGTGCCCGTAACCGAGAGATGCGAACCAGAGACCGTCGACGTAATACGATAACGCAGTCCGGCTGCTGAAAATGACGACGGCAACGATGGCAAGAACAAGGAAAAACAGGCGGTGGTGGCGCCGCGGGGGTTGCTGCCAGTCGACTATATCGGGCATGACCTTACCCTGCTTTCGGGAACGCTGCCGTCTGGAGTACCAAGCAGAGCCAATTGTACGCTTTCTCGCATCGTGACCGTCGACTATCGCCGGCCAGGCGCATCATTTCACCCGTGACCGAAGACGGGGGATTAACGCACTACTTACGACTCCCCAACCGAAGCCATTCCGGAAATCTCCTCTCGTAGAATCGGGTTGCGTCCGACGAAATGGATGCCGTGCTTCGCTGGGCTCTTGAACGCAAGCCGCAGCACACAGCCGAGATCCAGTATCTGAAAGAAATCGGCCTCCGCCTCGCCGTGCCTCTTCGTGCGAAAGACGAAATCAGCGGAATCCTGCTCCTCGGCCCTCCGCTTGGGCGGAATCAATACAGCTCGGCGGACAAAGACGTGATGCAAGTCTACGCCCAGCAACTTGCGCTGATGATCGAGAACGCTCGTCTGACGGAACGCGCGCTCGAGCATGAAAAGATTCGCCAGGTCGTGGCCTTGGCAGCGGAAGTGCAGGACCGGCTCCTGCCTCAGAAATCCATCGAAACCGACGCCATCACCGTCGCGGCCTTCACACTGCCCGCCCGCGCCATCGGTGGCGACTGTTATGACTTTCTCAACCTTGCCGATAACGGCATCGGAATCGCGCTCGCGGATGTGGCCGGCAAAGGGATCGCAGCCGCGCTGATTATGGCCGCCGTTCAAGCTTCTTTGCGGATCATTGTCGCCGAAGGCCTCATCACGCCTGCTCAGATCGCCTCGAAACTGAATAGCTTTCTGCATCGCTCCACTCGTTCCGAGAGCTACGCCACCTTCTTTTACGCCCAGTTCGACGCCAAAGCGCGGCAGCTGCATTACGTGAATGCCGGCCACAACCCGCCCTTTTTCGTGCACTCCTCGGCCGCCTCACCGGACGTCACCGAAGAGCTCAAGGACGGCGGCACCATCGCTGGCATGTTCCCCGATTCCGAATATCAGGAGCAGTGCATCGATATTCGTCCGGGCGACTTGCTGCTCGCCTTCACCGATGGCCTGACCGACGCGATAAACCCTAACCAAGAAGCCTTCGGCGAGGAACGCCTCAAGGCCCTCGTCCGTCAGATTGCACACCTGCCGGTCGCGCAAATCATTTCCCGTACGTCTCAGGAACTGCGCGTCTGGATGCGCGACGCTCCACAGTTCGATGATCTGACCTTTATCGTAGCGAAAATTAAGGAATAAGACTGCCTCTCGCTAGACCACGGAGAGCTCCTCATAACGACGGTTGCGCCCGGCCCGGCGAGAGACACACGAGACCTGATAACTTCCGGCCAGTAGACATCTCTCCGATAAGCCCGTTTGAAACGTAGGAACGGTGCGGCGGAATCTAGTCTTCCTTGCCGCGATTTGGCCTGAAGATTTTGTGCGCTATGAAAAGAGCAAACTCTTCAAAGTGCATGTACATCAGGTCGACCTGGGCACACGTTGCAGCGGCTTCTTCGTCCGCATCACCCCCAGAGTCAATCCCATAGGTCTCACAGGATGGCCCGTTTTGCTGGTGATTACTTGGTGGATCGGGACGGCCTGCTCCACCCGTACCCGTGTGGACCAAGTATGAGGCCGACGACTGATATCTGCCGGAAGTCGAAACAGGAAAACCTCTATCATCGAGGCTCTCCTGCTGACTTGCGAACAGTTAGGCAGCTTTGGCCAAGATCACATCATGAAAGAACCATCGAGCGCAGTGGTCTGAAGCCCGCGCGAAGCTCTTCTGAAAAGAATTGCGGCTGTTCCCAGGCCGCGAAGTGCCCGCCTTTCTCAATCTTGTTGTAATGGATGAGCTTCGGACAAGCCATCTCTGCCCAGCTCCGCGGGGCTGGATAGAGTTCGTCAGGGAAGACGCTCACGGCAACCGCGATGGAGACACCTTTGGCATTGAAATACTCGAGCTTGCCCCAATTCTCCCAATAGAGACGGGCACCAGAAAGCGCCGTGTTCGTCAACCATGTGATCGTGATGTTGTCGAGGATGTCGTCGCGCGTGAGGCCTTCGGATTCTCCCTCAAAGACGCGTGAGATCAGCTCGTAGCTGCGCGCGTCGTGATCAAGGAAATAAGCCGCCAAGCCGACGGGTCAGTCCGCGATTCCGTATGATGTCCGCGGTCGCAGCCCCATCTGGTACCCGTAGGCGATTCCCTTTTGCTATACGAACTGCAGATGCTCGTAAGCGACCTTCTCATCGGCTGAGAGACCCAATGGCGCCGGCGCCCCGGAAAAAGGCGCCTTGTCAATGTCGACTGGAAAGACCATCGGACCGCCTTGCTCAAGCAGAGTCTTTGCGTGATTTGCGTGATCTATGAATACTGAGACCGCTTCTCGGACCGTCTCATCACGGTGAGTGTGCGCAACAACGGAATCCAAATTCGCGCTGTTGGATAGCGATCCCGGGAAGTCGGCTTCTCGATCCCAACTTCCGGGTTGCAAAAAAAGAACCGGCCAGAATGGGTCGCTGATGCTGGAGCTGTCCGCGGCAAGGGTGCTCAGGCCTATGTGTTCACGCGCGACGATGGCGACGATGGCACCCGGGTTGTAGACCCTCTGCAGGACTGGTATGATCTATGTGTTGCGGCGAAACTTGGACCCTATGTTCCCGCGAGGCGGCAGAACGGCCAGACATGCAACAAGTACGTCGGGCTCAATCAGCACGATTTCAGGCGGAGTGCGCTTCGGGACATGACCAGGCAAGGCGTGACGGAAAAAGTAGCCATGACCATTTCGGGCCATTCGACCAGAAGCGTCTTCGATCGCTACAACATCGTGGACGAGACCGACCTGGCGGAGGCAACCCCGAAGATCGAGGCGCGCAATCAGCCCTCGACTTCGGCGGACGGAACTCATACAAAACTCACACACGCCAATTTGCGAGTTTCATGAGTTTTGGCTAAGTTGTTGATTCTAGGCGGTGGGGACGTAGTTCAGTTGGTTAGAACGCTGCCCTGTCACGGCAGAGGTCGCGAGTTCGAGTCTCGTCGTCCCCGCCATTCTTTTTAAAGCAGTTAAGCGGATTTCATTGAAACCATCGAGGGCGCGAAAAGGGCACGTTTCGCGCCCTTTTTGTGCCC
>Ga0210388_10000913_pt1 | contig 23429 bp, 20 predicted proteins | sample IncBWC19OmetaG_FD_155485 | JGI IMG/M metagenome (GOLD analysis project Ga0210388, IMG submission 155485) | Forest soil microbial communities from Barre Woods Harvard Forest LTER site, Petersham, Massachusetts, United States - Inc-BW-C-19-O ...
GAAAAACTCGAAGCCGTCCCCGAGCCGGTCGTTGTTCTCCTGAAGGTCCTGCTGGAGAAAGACCCGGCGCGGCGTTTACAGAATCCGACCGAACTTCTGACGGCGATACAAACGATAACAGGCGCTATCGACGCGCGGCGTAGAATCACTCGTCAGAGCTTCCAGAAGACTCCCCCTACCGATTCTCGTGTCGGAACTCGCAAGCCGCCAACAAGACTCGGACCGGAGAAAATTTCAGTAGCCAGATTACCGGTTACCGGAAGCGATGTTTTTGGTCGAGAGGAGGATATCGCTTTTCTGGATCGTGCATGGGCAAATAGGGATGTCAACGTCGTTACAATCGTTGCCTGGGCGGGCGTCGGGAAGTCCACGCTCGTTAACCATTGGCTCCGACGGGTCGCCGCTAAGCATTATCGTTCTGCGCAGCTCGTTTTTGGTTGGTCCTTCTACAGACAGGGAAGCGGTGGGGAGACTTCGTCCGCAGATGAATTTCTTGATGCGGCTCTCACTTGGTTTGGAGATCCAGATCCACGGCTTGGTACCGGCTGGGAGAAAGGCGAAAGATTGGCCAAGCTCGTCGCCCATCGTCGAACCTTGATGGTTCTGGATGGCCTGGAGCCGCTCCAAAATCCACCAGGTCCACAAGAGGGACGGCTACGGGAGCCTTCCCTCCAGGCACTTCTGCGGCAACTCGCTGCCTTCAATACGGGGCTGTGTGTGATCACTACGAGGACGCCGGTCGCTGATATTGCAGATCGCGAGGGCACCTCGACTCTGCGTCGTGACCTGGAACAACTATCCAGCGATGCTGGGGCAAAACTGCTCCGAACGCTGGGCGTAAAAGGATATGAGGCTGAGTTGCGAAGTGCCAGCAACGAGTTCAGCGGCCATTCTCTCGCGCTCACACTGTTGGGCAGCTATCTGACCGATGCGTACAATGGAGACATTCGTTGCCGTGGCGAAGCCTCAGGACATCTTGCTCACGATGTACGACAAGGAATCCATGCTCGAAAAGTGATGGAATCCTACCAAACCTGGTTTGGAGAGGGCTCCGAGGTTTCCGTTCTTCGCATGTTAGGTCTCTTTGATCGACCCGCCGACGAAAAGGCGGTTGGAGCCCTGCTGAACCCCCCTGCCATCCCGGGCCTTACGGAGTCATTAACTGGTCTGAGCCCGACCGAGTGGCGCACCATTCTAGCCAAGTTAAGAAGAGCAAGACTCCTCGCTGGGGAAGATCCGCACAAGCCTGGGGATCTCGACACGCATCCTCTAATTCGTGAATACTTTGGCGAACAGCTACGGAACCAGCGAACGGACGCCTGGAAGGAATGCAATAGGAGACTCTATCACTATTATCAAGCACTTGCACCGTCGCTTCCGGATAGTTTTAGGGAGATGGAGCCTCTTTTCTCGGCCGTAGTCTGCGGTTGCAATGCCGGATTATTTCGCGAGGCGCTGCATGAAGTTTACCTTCCGCGGATTCAACGGGGGGATGCCTCCTTCGTCGCCAACGTCCTCGGAGCTAGAGGGGTATTGCTTTCGGTTCTAACTCATTTCTTTGAACATGGACGTTGGGGTTCGCCTGTGAAAATGGGCGTCGAGGGACAGAGCCTGACTCCGGAAGATCAGCTCTTCATCCTGATCCAAGCGGCGTTATATCTATCAGCTACGCGATAGTCAGCACCCGAGATCCGAATTTGCTACGAGCGTTCGGAGTCCTTGTGTCATTCGCTTAATCGCCCCCTGCATCTGTATGTGATACTAATGGGTCAGTGGCGCTATACAATGATGACGGACAAGTTGACGGCAACACTGCAGATTGCCAAAAGAATTTACTCACTGGCGCAGGAGCAGAACGAACCTGCACGAATGATAGGAGCCTACACCGTTATGGCGGCCACGCTCTACCATTTGGGCGATTTCGAGACCGCACGACAATTTTGGATGCGTGGTGTTAAGGTCTGGCGCTCCGGAGGCGTACGGTCTTCGTTCGAGGAGGTCGACTCGCAAGCTGTCTCTTGTCTGTCCCACGAGGCCCTAATCGAGTGGCATTTCGGAGAGATCGCCTCTTCCCGAGTGACCATGGCAGAAGCGATCTCACTGGCGAAGGAGCTGAATGATATGCACGGCTTAGCCGTGGCACTATTTTATGCAGCGGCTCTCGGTTATTTTGAACTCAATCCTGCTGTAGTGGAGCACTTGGCATCGGATTTGATTGAGCTCTCAACGCGTCACAATTTTGCGCATTGGCTGGCTACAGGAGCGATTTACCGCGGGTGGGCGCGCAGCGCTTCTGGTGACACAGTTGCAGGCATTGCGGAGATGGAGGAGGGAATAGGAGACTATCGGGCAATGGGCTCGATGCTGTTTCTGCCATTTTTCCTGGCGCTGGTGGTGTGCCGAATTGCACCGGCTCCGCGGCGTGTTTCTCGCGGCTGTTGGCGCCAACGAGACGCGAATTGAGGCTTCGTTCGCCACGGCCATCAGTGTCGCAAAGCAGCAGAAGTCGATTTCGCTACAGAAACGAGCGGAGGAAACCTACGCAAAATATCGCAAGCAAAAAGCGGGCGGCTCGGGAGGGCACGGGTTCCTACTATCTCTTTGATAACTGATCCGATTCCTGCCTTGAGAATAATTTCGGTGCGCTAACGACTGAGCCACCTTCCAATAATGTGAGCTCAGTCGGCTCCCCCCGATTAAATACCGATTCACGATGGCGGACGGTGATCAGCCTAACAACGAACTTCGGGATTCCCGCGAGCTCGGCCGGTGATCCCATGATGATTTCCGCCCTGCTCGGAGTTGGATTGAGCGGCTAACCGGCGGCAATTGGTAACGATGCTCACCCCACGCAACGAGTCAGGAGGCAATAGCGCGGACCAGGCGGAGTGACGTCGGACGAACGCTATGCTGATAGAGCTCGGCCAGGTTGTGAATAGCCATCCGATCAGTATCGGTCGGGCAACAATCGACTCGTAACGCTGGCTCGATCACAGAACGGGAACAGTAAATGAGCTCATCCAGCGTGGCAGCACCTTTGGTTACGGTAAACGTCCGATCGGTACAGACTCCAGGTCTGCGGCGCCGGTAGGAAGACGAGACGAGGGGGGCGTACTGTTCAACCTCGACGGAGAGGCGTCGGCTTTTGCGGTCTTGCGGATCGAACCGCGTTAAGCAGCGCGAAACACCCCAGAATGTTGATCGGCGGGTGGCTCCGGGTTTTCTTTGACATATTTCGCAATACGGTCAGTTGCATCGTCACTTTAGCTTTTGGAATCCCAATACTGATTTTCGCTGCAACGTCGAAGGGCAGACCAATATAATCCGCTCGGAGCAAGTAGATGAACTCTTGCATCAACCGGGCGCCAAGAGATCGCGTGCGACCCCGATTCATTTTTTAGAGTGTGACCTGAGTGCTCAAGCCAGCATAGACTTAGAAATCGCGGCGCCAAACCGCCAAGGACCTCCAGTGAAAAGGGACACGATCAGCAGATTCAATCGCAATACTATTTGGCTCGCAACGGGAGTTTTGGGCACCGTGGCTTTCTCGGCTCTGGTACTCGCGTTCCAAGAGTGCCAACCGAAGGCGCCGCAAACTGAAAAGGACCTCTTGCTCAGCCAATCCCTCTAGAGCTCGGAGCGTGCTGGCGAGGAGTTCCAGCTCCGGTGACAAAAAGACTGCCGGACTCGGGAGTGGCGATGAGCTGGGATTCGCTGAAACTTCTCTACCGGAGATTCCTTCCTCAAACATGGAACCCGCAGCTTCGCCCCCAGGTCTCGTTCTCGCATCCCCTCCTGAAATAAGCCATAACGCACTTCGGCAAAACTCGGCGCGCGAAAGAATATCCAGGACCCACAATGTGAAAAACAGGTCATCTGTCGGGTTTGGGACTGCGGATGTAAAAAGGCGGTTGATTGAACTCTGGCACAAGAGTTTGGCCCGAAGCGCAAAATCACGAAGCTGGACGGCATTTTTCGAACTTGAACAGGGAGGTAAGTAAAAAAGCCGCCTACACCGCGGAGACGAGCCATTGATGCGAATCTGAGGGGATCAGTTTAAGTAACGTTGGTCGCTGATATTGCCGCATCTTGCACTGAGGGGATCAGCGGCTTGGCAACCGCCGAAGTTCTGTCGCGAATCTCCGCACCCGCCGTCTTCCGGCTCCGTTTACCGATTGAGGTGGAGCGAATTCCGTATCTTCGAAGATGTCCAAAGCGTGGCATCGGATCGCCAACTCGAAGAACCGCTCATCTTCCAAGGCGAAATCCAGCAAGATGTCTCCCGCGCCGATGAAAAGCACCAAAAAAAAAGGAAAACGCCTACGGCCAGGAACATCGGCATAAAACCGAATCCGCAAATGCCCGCACCGAGCAGGGCAAGGAGAGTGCAGGCCCAATTGAACAAGAGCAACTTGAACCTGGTCTCTCATCGCGTTTGCGTTCTATGCCAACCATTTCGGCTGACCGACCCTCCCGCCGATCCCAGCGACCGGCCACCAGGAGGACTTCCAGCGCCGTCCAGATGACCGGGGGCCGTTGATAATCAGAGTGTGCTCAGAGACCAGGTTCTGTTCGTTGGGGGTGGAGGAGCGGATTCCTCGATTGGTTGCCGGTAGACGCAAGCGGTCAGGGAGAAGACGGAGCCTGCCTTGAGTACCTCACGAATTCGTTGCAGGATCAGAGTCGAAAATAACCCACTCGACGAGCGAGTTGCTCGACCGCATGCTAGTGGGAAGATGCCACGTGCGACGGATCGCGCACTTTGAAAGGTTTGGATGACGGCTTCGGAATAGGGGGCGTGGGAGTGGCTGACGGCGTGGGAGTGGATGTCCCCGTTTCGGAGTGGTCGTTACAAGCCGATCCTGGCAGAAGCAGAAACGCCAGCGCGATGCTGCTTAGTAGTTTCTTTACGATTGAGTGCTATGACTCCATGAGGCAGAGAAACCAAATATATCTGGAACGGTGGACCGGTGGCTGGACCGCCTGCAAATTCCAAGCTGGGTACGCTTTTAATACGCCTTCAAATGGCTGGATTTGTCTCAGCGAAAAAGAGCGCTCCAGGCGGCAGGTATGCATTATCCGCCGACAGGTGTAAACGAACCACCGCAAAGAAGTTCGATCAATCGGCAAGACAGGCTGTACTCGATTCTCAGCGGTTTGTTTCCACATTAGGATATAAGCTTACGAAGCGAATCCTACTTGTCCCCAGGGTGAGTTCACAGCCTGCGCATATCATGTGAATAACTTTGCAGATTTCTTTTTGGCAATTGCTGGGGTTATGAGGCAGTTCAGCCTGAGGGCAAGACAAAAGCAAAAAACTCCAATTGTCACCTAGATTCTGGAACGCCTTGTGCCAAAGGCGAGCTGGTCGTCCACAAGTACGGTGCCCGGTGCGTGCGAATTCCGGGGTGGAGCTTACGGGCGTATCAGAGGCGGTGCCAGTCGGTGGACGTGGAGCCGGGAGAGTAAGAATGCAAACATCATCAATTGGATGGACGGAAAAGGTCTGGAATCCGACAACCGGCTGCGACTAGGTATCTGCCGGATGCAAACACTGTTACGCAGAAGCTATCGCCACTCAGCGATCCTTCCCAAAAGGGTTCCCGAATGGATTTAATTTTGCGATCCATCGCGATCGTTTTCGAGCAACCGGTAAAGTTGAGGAAGCCGAGCCTGATCTTCGTGAACAGTATGTCGGATCTCTTTCATGAAAAGATGCCGCTAGAGACGATCAAGGAACTCTTCGGTATCATGAAATCGTGTCTCCGGCATAAGTTCCAGTTCCTCACCAAACGTCATGAGCGCCTTGCGCAACTTGCGCCGAGCTTGGACCTGGGCCGGATAACATCTGGATGGGTATATCGATCGAGAATCAGCGAATGCCGTCCGGGCAGATTTCCTGAAACGGGTGCCAGTAAAGGTCCGATTTCTTTTGTGTGAACCTTTGCTCGGACCGCTTGAGCTTGGTTTGGATGAAATTCACGGGGTCCTCATTGGCGGAGAAAGCGGACGAGGATACCGACCGATGAATCTCGAATGGGCTCGGGGTATCCTTGAACAAAATGCGAGGCAGCTGGAGTTGCCTGTTTCGTCAAGCAACTTGGAGGTTATCGCAAGCACGACAATGTTACGGATTTCCCGATCGACTTACAGGCTCAGGAATTCCCATTTCCCATTGCCCGCTCATTGACACATACAGCCCCAAAAAGGCGGTAAATCAGCCGAAAAGAGCGGTAAACTCGGTCCCCTTGTTCTCCCCGCCGAGCCGCCCTGGTGGCTGATTCTCAAGGGTTTATGACATTTTAGAGTGCGGTTTGGTCAGCCGCTTTTCTACAGCGCCTTGAACGGCAGCACTCCGGACAACGCAGAATGGGTAAGGCGGAAAGGAAATGTCGTGGCGCGTCTCCATCGCAGTTCTTACGCGATTGGCCTTGGGCTGAAACAAACCAATTCGACTCTGGCCGACAAGTATGAGCTTGCAGCCTCGGATTACGCCTCGCACGGCGGATCTTTTCCTTTGAAAGTGGCCGGAGCTGGAGTGATCGGTTCCGTAACCGTGTCCGGGCTACCACAACGAGCAGACCACGAGCTGGTGGTGGAAGCTCTTTGCGGCCAACTCGGGCGAGATTATTTGGAGTTTGCTTTACCGATTAACGAAGACTAAACGCGACGAGAAGTCTATTGATGAGAATACCTGTTGCTCTTCCGAGGGAGCAAGGACTAACCATGGGACAACCATCTGTGCATTTTGAACGGGCTGCTTGTTCGGCTACTTCATTCTGCAGGCGTAATATTCCGGAACAACCGTACCCGGTTTGGTAAACCATTTTGGAACGTCGACGCCGGAGTAGAGAACGATATTACCCCATGGGTCGAACGCCCCGGTCCTGACAATGAATTTCGCTTTTGTGGCGAGCTCCGCGAGGATTTCGGTGTGAGGAAAAGTCACCAGCTCGGCTCCGGCAAAGATCCGATCCACTTTTTCCTTCAAACGCGGGTTATTTTGAGCCATTTCGTTGGCGTAGCCAAATTTTTCAGCGATGAAATCCGCGTGGATGGCGGTCAAGACTGTTTCAATATCGGGGACATCAGCAACGATCGCGAGGTCGACCCGGTTTACCGTGGCCGGGATCGGGAAACCGGCGTCGCAGACGATCAGGAAGTCGCCGTGACCCATGGCGGCGAGGGCCTGGTTCAGCCCAAGGTTCAGTATTCCGTTTCTTTTCATAGGCTAACGAAGGGAAGGGGAGTGCATTGAAAAAAGCCGGTCAACTTCTGGTCTGAGCGCGAGCGAGGGAATTACCCCATATTTTGTGCAAGCGAGCGCGCCATTGCATCCGGCAAACTTGATGGCGGAAACAAGATCGCGACCTTCAGCGAGGGAGACGGCCAACCCGGCGGTGAAAGCGTCCCCGGCACCAGTCGTGTCAACGACGTCGACCGGGATGGAGCCGAATTCTGAGATCCCTTGAGCGTCAACCAGCATCATGCCTGATTCGCCCCGTGTGACGATCACGGTGATCCCAAATTTCTCTTGCAGTTCGAGCGCTAGTTCCCGAGTGGGAGCGGCATCGTCCGGTGCCAGCCCCATCAATATCCGCAACTCTGTCTCGTTCGGTGTTAGCAAATCAATGACTCGAAACATCTCATCCGGCAGTGGGGCAGCGGGCGCCGGATTCAGGATAGTTCTAACACCATTTTTCCGACCGAGTGCCATGGCTTCGGCTGCGGCATCGACCGGAATTTCCAGCACCGAAAGAACGACATCGCTGCGAGCGATGATGACCTCCGCCTGTCTGACGAACTGGCGATCGATCAATTCGTTGGCGCCCATATCGAGAATGATGCCGTTCCTGCCCTCAGGATTGACAATGATAAAGCCGACGCCTGTCGCTTTCTCCCCGGTTTCTGCCAGATATTCGGCATGAACTCCCTCTTCCTCGTACAGGGCTCGCGCAATCTTTCCCAGAGGGTCTGAACCGATGATTCCGACGAAGTGGGATTCTGCTCCGAGCCGGGCAGCGGCGACTGCCTGGTTGGATCCTTTGCCGCCGGGACCCATGTCGAATTGAGAACCGACCAAGGTTTCTCCAAACACCGGCATGCGTTGTGTGCACAAGGTCATTCCGACGGCAAAGCTGCCGACTACCGTAACGACCGGCCGATTCATTCGATGGTCCTTTCTGATACGGATCCATCCGGACTGCCCATGGCGCTCGCCAAGATGTGTTCTTCGCTCGCTTCCCGGCGAGCATATTCGCCGGTTATTCTACCATTGTGCATCGCAATAATTCGGTCGCATTGGCCGATTAGTTCGGAAAGTTCTGAGGAGACGATCAAGATCGCGATGCCGCGTGCGGCGAGCTGATTCAGAATCTGATAAATCTCCGCTTTGGATCCGACATCTATTCCACGCGTTGGTTCATGGAGCAGGAGCATACGAGGCTCGGTGGCGAGTCCGCGGGCCAGAACGACCTTTTGTTGATTGCCGCCGCTGAGCGTGCCGACTTTCTGCTCGACGGAATGGGCTTTCAAGTTCATGCGCGAGAGATAAGTATCGGCCAGCACTTTCATCCGCTTCCGGCTCAAAATGCCCCAGTGACTAACCTTGCCAAGGCTGGCGGCAGCCACGTTGTCAAGAATGCTCAATACCTGAAACGCGCCTGCGCTTCGACGGTCTGAGGGAACCAGCGCCATTCCGGCCCGGATGACATCCCCGGTCGATCGGATTTTGACTCGGCGGCCATCGATCTCGACGGCGCCGACGAATCCCCGAGTCCCGCTTAAGCATTCGACAAGTTCATCTTTACCCGAACCTGGTAATCCGCCAATGCCGAGAATTTCGCCGACGTGAAGATCAAAGGTAATATCCCGAAGCAGATCGCGATCGTTTAACTTGCCGACGACCAAAGCACGCGCTCGGTCCGGTTGCTTCAATGGTTCTCGATGAAAGAGATGGTCAACTTCGCGGCCAACCATCTTTTGAATCAGCTGCGGAATGGAAAAATTCTGGCGACCGGCTGTATCCACGAGCCGACCATCTCGAAGGATGGTGATTCGATCGACAAGCTGCATCGTCTCCTCTAAACGATGTGAGACATACAAGATGGCGATTCCTTGACTGCGGAGCTCCCGAACAACTCGAAACAAGTGAGCCGATTCCTCGTGAGTCAAGGCGGAGTTTGGCTCATCAAGGATGAGCACTCTCAGATCGGTCGTGAGAGCCTTGGCTATTTCGACCAGTTGCCGTTGCCCGAGACTTAAAGACCGGACCGGTACGGTGACATCGATATTGAACAATCCGAGCCGACCGAGCAACTCTTGCGCCGAAGAATTGAGCCGCTTTCTGTCCACCCGGCTCAGGAAACCCGAATCAGCAGCTCGATGAAGGGAAATATTCTGGGCAGCGGTGAGATTCGGGCAGAGCGAGAGTTCCTGGTAGACGACGCTGATCCCCAAGGAGTTGGCATGATGCGGGTCTTTGAAACGGATTCGTTCGCCGCGAATAAAGATTTCGCCGGCATCGGGTTGGAGCTCCCCGGCCAGAATATTAATCAGGGTGCTTTTGCCGGCGCCGTTTTCACCCAGGAGCGCGTGAACCTCGCCTGGATGCAGGATGAGGTCCACGCTCTGCAACGCCAGCGTGTTGCCGAAGCGTTTAGTGATGCCGCAGGCAAAGATGGTCGGTTGAATGCTCACCTTTTCTTTTCGGACCCCATGTTTCTCCGGGGCTTCCTACCCGCAATGCGCTCGTCGCTTCGACCAATGAGTGATTCTTGCGTGCTAGCCGCCTTTGGAAGTAACAATGTAATCGCCGATATTCTTTTGAGTGTAAACTGCTGCACCCGTATCGACATCCTTGACCTGTTTGCCCTTGAGGACATCGAGAAGGAGGCGAACCGCTTCATAGCTTTGTCGTTCGGGAGCTTGATCGATGGTGGCTGAGACCACGTTGCCTTGCACCAGTTTGATCGTTTCAGGCAGCATGTCGAAACCGACGATCTTGACTTTACCAGTCAGATTATTCCGTTCGACATAGTCTCCCGCTGCCGGGGTGGAGCAACATTCCAGCGAAAGGATGCCGTCCACGTCCTTGTTGGCCTGCATCGCGTTTTCGACGGAGCTGTAGATTTGCTGGGGCTCCGTCCCCGTGGTCACGGTGGTGAGTATCTTGATTCCGGGATATTTGCCAAGGGCCTCGCGTGCACCTTTTTCTCGGTCCAACGACCACTGGGCAGCGGCGTCGAGGGTCGTGATAATAACGTTTCCTTTTCCTCCCAGGGTATCTGCCAGAAGCTTCCCGGCGATTCGTCCTGATTCAACCAGATCTTGCCCGGCGAAGGCCAGGCGATGGCTCGTCGGGTTGTCGGTGTTGAAGGTAACCACCGGAATTCCCTGCGCGAGCGCGCGCTGGATAATCGGCGCCAAAGCGTCGGTGCTCACGGAGGAAACGGCGAGGCCGTCCACGCCCTTTTGAACGAGACTCTCGATTTCTGCGACTTGTTTCTCTGCATCGGCGCCCACCGGTCCGACGAGCTGGGCGTCAACATTGAAATCCGCCGCAGCCTTTTCGACGCCCTTCTTGATAAACGGCGCAAACTCATTGGAGACATCGTGGTAAGAGACGCGGATGATCGGCTTATCTCCCTTGGTGACGCGGGCCTGGATATCCTTTGATAAGGTGAACGCCGGTTGGTCCGCCGCGAAGGCAGAAGTTTGTGCGATCGCAAGAATGATCGGGCAAAGAAACCCGAGACTGATTTTGGTAGTATCAATTTTAATTTTCATGATCCAGGGGTTAACAGCAATGGCTTAATAGAAGAGAGGGAAAAGAGAAATCAATTGTTGCGGCGCCGCTCAGTCCATTTATCGAGTCCGACCGCAAAGATGATGACCAGTCCGATGATCGTCGTTTGCCAGAAAGGGGATATCCCGAGCAAGATCAAACCGTTACGCAGCACGCCGATAATCAGCACGCCGAGAATGGTGCCGAGGATCGTACCTTCACCGCCGGAGAGCGAAGCCCCTCCGACGATCGCTGCCGCTATGACATCTAGTTCCAACCCCACACCGGTCCGGCCGGCTTGGCCGCTGGGAAGAAACGCCAGACTCAAAATTCCGGCCAGCGCGCTCAGGAGGCCCATGAGGGTAAACGTTAGAATTTTTGTTTGAGACACCTGGATGCCGGAGAGGCGCGCCGCTTTCTCGCTTCCGCCGACGGCATAAACCCTGAAACCAAATGTCGTTTTCGAAAGGAGGAACCATGCGGCAAGGGCAATCAGGGTAAAAAAGATCAGCAGCATCGGGATGCGATCAAAAATGTGGCCCTGACCTAGAAAATAAAACTGATTGATGACGTCCTCGCGCCCGCCTTTGGAGGTATTCACCGTGACCGGCTCTCCATTGGTCACCAGCAAGGCCGCGCCGCGGACCACACTCAGCATTCCGAGAGTGGCGATGAACGACGGAAGCCTTCCATAGGTTGAAAGCAGGCCGTTGAGACAGCCGATGGCCGAGCCGACGATCAGGCCCGCTCCAAGTGCCGGAATCAAGAACCAGCCGCGCGCGATCAGCATGCCGGTGCTTAGACCGGAAATGGCATAGATCGACCCAACGGACAGATCAACTTCGCGGGCGATCAGGACAAAAGTCATGCCGATCGCCATAACGCCCAAAAGCGAAACTTGGCGCCCGACATTCAAAAGATTTTGCACCGTCAGAAAGGTGGAGGTCGTCAGCGTAAGAAGAGAACAAATAATAAATAAGGCGAAAAGGATGCCGGTTTCTCTCGCGGCAAAGAAGCCCTTGAGTCGGCGATTGAAACCGAAGGTTCCGGAAATGGGTTTGGTAGTTGCCTGGACCATGAAAATTCGGCGCTTGACCCGCCAGCTATTGTCTCGCCAGTTCCTTCGCTCGTTGGATCATGCTGTGAGCCCGTTGGGTGATCGCCGATTTTTCGGCGGCAGACGCCGACGCAATCATTCTCTTGACTAGAAACTCACAATCCTCCCGAACCTTGGCTGCGGCCGGATATTTTCCCGGATCGAGTTCATGTAAGGCGCGCAGCCAGCGATTGCCATAGGTCGCGTGGATTGTCTCGTCGGCCCAGTCGAAGTCCATGTCGTGTTCGCTCGCATCATCGCCGATTTCCCTGAACACGGCAGTTCGTTCCGGTTTGCGCCCGATATTTTTCGTCTCAAAAAAATAGAGCATGCCCAGGCGATAAATCGGTTGAGTCCCTTTCGCGCTCTCGTAGATATATGATCCGAGCGGAAATTCGGACGGATCAAATCCCCAGGCATTGAAGCGGTTCTGGCCCATTCGGCAGTGGCGCGATTCATCATAAGTCCACCTCGCAGCATCACGGATCCATTCCCAGGGGAGGACGTCGGAAAACTCGCTCAAGATGATCCCGCCATGTTCAACGGCCCACACTTCGTTCAGGTGGCTGACGGCGGAACGCAACTGCAAGAGAAGCCCTTCGCCGTAGGGGAACTCTGCGTCGATGATGTCCGGCCAATAAAACCGGCATGACCAGTAACGCGGGTCGCGTGCCGGCAGATCCGGGACCGCAATTGATTGTGAACCTGGAATTGGTGCCACTTCGACGTTGGGGGGAGCAGTGTCCGTCCCGATTCCTCCAAGGAAAGCGAGCTGGTTTGAAAATTCGGCGGTCCAATTTTCCGTTCGGGTGCGGTTGGAAAGATCGCTAGCCGACTCTTGAGCGGCCCAGGCCATCAGCGTTGAAATTTGTTTTTCCTTTTCTCTCAGTGAGAGCTCGAGGAACCGATAGGTAGGCGCGTCGGCCAATGGATCGGAGTGGTCGAGGAATTCCCGATAGGCATCCCGGAGCGCAGCGAGACCCATGCTTCCCCAGGCAGTGAGAAACGCGGAGGCTGTCGGAGCGTTTCGAATCTCGGCCAGCAGCGCGGCCAAGGGTCGGTCGGCACCTTCGTGCTCGATCATCTTGCTTGGGAAACGGAGCTCAAAGATGCGTTCCCGCAGATCGTTAGCGGTCTCAGCGTTTTGCCAGCAGAAATAGGGGACCGCCATCTTGACCTCCAGATCGTAAAGATGAGGGATCCAGGCTGAGGCGCCGACGATCAGGGAGCGCTCGCAAAAAAAGAACCGCTTAAGAATTTGGGCGGTATCCAGGCGCTTCCAGCGTGCGCGTGGTTGCTCGCCTCGGAGGTAAAAATTGGTCAAACTCATACAGAACGCGGTGCGGGGGGACAAAAATGGGCGACCCGTCGCAATAAATAGCTCGATCAGGCGAAAAGAGAATGCAGGATCATACTTGAAACATGAATTATCCTATCAGAAGCCAGATTCCAACAAAAACAGAATTTCTGGTTTCTTGCTATCACACCCCATCCGAAAGAGCGCGTCGTCTGTTTTACGTGGTGGTGCGTGCAGGGCATCTTCGATCGGCGCCGGATTACCAGGTCGAACGAGATCATCTGCCGGGACACGATCTTCTTCTGTGCTTGTCAGGCAGTGGTTTTGTCCTAACCGGCAACAGGAGATTCAAGGTTGAATCCAACGAGCTGGCGTGGATTTCGGGTCATCATCCGCATGCCCATTGGGCCAATCAAGCCGATCCATGGGAGTTGCTTTGGCTGAGGATCGATGGCCGGGCAATGGAGGAAACATGCAACATGCTATCCGTACCCCGTCTTCCGGTTTTTTCGGGAATCCCGATGATAAACTTACGCCAAGAATTCCTGAGAATTCTCGAGCTGATGAACGATCGTCCGCTGGCCTTGGATGCGATGCTCAACGCCGCGATTGCGGAGATTCTGGCGATGCTCTGTGAAAACCGGCAGGCAGAGCCATTAGATTCGTTCGGAGTTTTCCCTGGAGACTCTGCGGATGTGCGCGAGGCGCTGACTAAAATGGCGCTTTACCCCGATCGTCCCTGGCGAGTGGCCGCTCTTGCCCGCCTTTGCAGGTTGAGCCAACCGCATTTTCATCGGAAATTCAAACAGGCAACCGGTTCAACTCCGATTGATTGGTTGCGACGGGAACGCATCAACCACGCACGCAGGCGTCTGCTGGAGAGTGGGGATTCTGTTAAGCAAATTTCCGAGCAGGTCGGGTACAACGATCCGTTCTTTTTCAGCAGAGATTTTAAACGTTACACGGGGGTGGCACCGAAAGACTATCGGAACCAGCACATTCGTGAAATCTAGCCAGTTTGATTCTGGAGCTCGGTGAAGGTGACAGACGCAACGTCTACGCCGGTGGTTTGTTCCGGACTCAAAATTTCAATCCAGCCCGGAGCTATCTCGACGACTAACCGGCTATACGGGCTGACCCACGCCTGCTCGCGGCTGGTAACATGAATCGAACTGCCGCCGGCACGGTGGATGGTAAACGGGTGCCAGTCTTTGGCTTTCAGTAGGTCCCTGATCCGATCAATCATAGGCTATGGCTAATCCCAAAACCGTTCGGATACAAGCTCTGTGCGCGCATTTTGCAGAGCCCTCAGTCGATGCCGCTTCGATGACGGTAGGCGGTTTCGTCCGGGTCTATCGAAGGCTCATCCAACGCGGAAAGGATCGCTCGTTTTGGCAGGAACGATTTCAGCTTCTGAGCAGCGCCAAACCGACGGCTGCGAGGACTCAGCTCTGTGCCACACGGCGGCAACGGCGAGCCCTGCGGCGGCCAAGCTCGGATCGAGGATGGCCTCGGTAAAGCGCGCGATCCGATGAACTTGATCCAAGGGTTATCTGGCTATAGATCAAGGTCATGGCCCTCCCTCCGCTCCGAGTCGGTCTTTTCGGCATTGGTCTCGATACCTATTGGCCGCAATTCGCAGGCTTGCACGAACGCTTAAATGGTTACGTGGAAAGAGTCGCTGGGAAGTTGGCCCGTCCTAACGTCGAAATTGTGAATCTGGGTCTGGTCGATTCTGCGGACCGGGCGCGCGATGCGGGTCACCAATTTCGACGAAGCGATGTTGACCTGATTTTCCTCTACGTCACGACCTACGCACTATCATCCACGGTTCTCCCTGTCGTTCGCCGTGCAGGAGTGCCAATCGTTGTCCTCAATCTTGTCCCTGAACCGTCCATCGACTTCGCTGCGTTTAATCACTTGAAAGATCGCACAAAAATGACCGGTGAATGGCTGGCTTATTGTTCGCCTTGTCCCGTGCCCGAAATCGCAAACGTCTTTCTCAGGAACAAGATCCCGTTCCATCAAATCTCCGGTACGCTGGAAGACGACCCGACCTGCTGGAATGAGATTGATGACTGGATCGAAGCAGCCCGCGTGGCCTCGGCTTTAGAGAATTCGCGGATTGGACTGATGGGACACTACTACAACGGGATGCTCGATATTTACTCCGACGTCACGTTACAAATAGCGACTTTTGGCGTTGATATTGAGATCCTCGAAGTCGATGAACTCTCAGCGCTTCGGTTGAGGGCGGCTTCGTCGGACGTTCGGCAACGATTGGATGCTTTGCACAACGAATTCGATGTGCAGCCGGACTGCAGCGAATCCGATCTTTTGGATGCTGCACGCACGTCGGTAGCCCTCGATCAATTGGTGCAACGCTACGGTCTTGGGGCGTTGGCTTATTACTACAAAGGATCCGGACTCGCCGAAAACGAGGCGACAATGTCTTCGATCATTCTGGGAACCTCGAGGCTTACCGGCCAGGGAGTTCCCGTCGCGGGCGAGTACGAAGTGAAAAATGTGCTCGCCATGAAAATTCTCGACCTTTTCGGAATCGGCGGGTCGTTTACCGAGTTCTATCTAACAGATTATAAAGAGGATGTCGTACTGATGGGCCACGATGGACCTGGCCACACCCGAATCGCCGAAGGTCGCACTAAAGTGAGGCCGCTCGACGTGTATCACGGAAAAGTGGGTCGTGGCCTCTCGGTAGAGATGCGCGTTAAGCAAGGGCCTGTCACGTTGTTATCCGTTGTCGAACGAGATGGCCGACTCGCGTTACTCTGTGCGGAGGCAGAAAGCGTGCCAGGGCCAATTTTGGAAATCGGCAATACCAACAGCCGCTATCGATTCAGATCCGGGGCACGCAATTTTGTTAATCGATGGAGCGCGGAAGGCCCCGCGCACCATTGCGCGATTGGAATTGGCCATCTGGCCGGCCGCCTTGAGAGATTTGGGCAACTGCTCGGACTCGAGGTGATTCGCGTCGAATAGAGACGTTCAGATGAGCGATTTCCAGGGGTCGGATGCGTATTTGAAGCCGCTTAGTTGCGGACGTTCGGCAACGCCTTTTGTCAGAAGCAGGAATTTAAAAGCCATCCCCATGTTCCCCGGATGCATCAGGGTTCGGTACGGCCCGAGAAACGCGGCGCGAACTGGTGTCAACCCTTCGGTTTCGACCGCCTTCTCAAGCGCCAAAAGCCGAGACTCGGCTGCGCCGACCATGAAATGATGTTGGTCTGCGTATCCGGCCAACTCGAGGGATACCTTGGCAGCAGCTTCGGCAAGCGCCGTAAAATCGACGTGAGCTGTGATGTCGATCTCTCCCGGTCGTTCGAGTGGGTTGTAAGACCGCCGATGCCGCGAATAACACGACAAGGTGCCTTCCGTGCGTTCCCCCCTGTAGTATTCGTCACGAGGGAATCCGTAATCGACAATCAGCACGAACCCCTTTTCGAGCCTGGTGCCGACTTCCCGAATCCAGCGCGTGGCCGCCAGATTCACTTCGGTTCGGTACGGTGACGCGGCGGGCAGTGGCAGTTTATCAAGGGCTTGGAGGAGTTCCGGCGCCTCGATCTTCGCGGGAACGAAACCGAATTCTTCGCCGGAGATATCCACCAGCAATTCGGACCATTCGTCGTTGCGATAAACGACAATGTGGACCGGCATGGCGTCCACCAGTTCATTTGAGATGAATGCTCCGGTGACGCCCTGGAGTTCGGACAACCCGGCGAGCCACGTCACTCTTTGGAGAAGGGCAGGCTCGAAACGCGCCTTTTGTTGCAGCCGCTTTCCGGGTATCGGCTCGAGGATGGTGTAGCGAACGCATTCGGCGGCTTCCAAGGATTCTTCCTTTATCGCGGAAAGGATATCCATCGCGAGTTGACCATCCTCAGCCCCTTCCTCCACGATGGTGAAACGAGATGGACTCCCGAGAAGCTTCCACATTTCGATGAGCTGCGAAGCCAATAGCTGCCCGTAAAGATGGCCGACAGTGACATTGGTGTAGTAGTCTCCCTGCCTGCCGATGCGGAGGCGTGTCGACGTGTAGTAGCCGTACTCAGGGTGGTAAAGCGCCTGCTCCATGAACCAGGGAAACGGAACCGGACCGTGGCGCTGGAGGTGGTCCCGGATGAAGGCGACGAGCGGCAAAGATCCTGGCATCGAAACAGCGGAATGTTCGACAATGGAAAATTCGAGTGGATAGTCAACCGGAATCCCCTGGAACACGTGTATAAAATTTCTATTTGATCCGGGGGGCAGCCCGTGAAAGGGATTTGGACCGAGAATTGGAAAATATGAGTAAACCGGAACGCCGCCGTCCATTTTTTTTACGACCGTTATTCGCAATTCCAGTTTTGATCCTGTTTCTTTTGGTCGGGGTCGGTATTTGGTTTGCGCTGAACTTCATTGGTCGCTACGAGCAAAAGGCCGCGGAGTTTGATTTGGCGAAATTGGATGCCGTCGAATCGGCGAGCGTGATTTACGATCGCTATGGACAGGTTTTCGGAAAAATCTTCATTCAAAATCGAGAACAAGTAACCCTGGACCAGATTTCGCCTTTTCTGGTCGACGCTGTCATTGCGGAGGAGGATAACCGATTTTACGAACACAGCGGCGTCGACTTTTACGGGATGTTTCGCGCGTTGCTGAAGAATACCCAGGCCGGCCGGATCCGTCAGGGCGCCAGCACAGTGACCCAGCAGTTGGCCAGAAACGTATTCGATCTGCGGGATCGCACCTACGATCGAAAGATACTCGAGGTCTTTCTCGCGATGCGGATCGAGCGGTACGTTCCGAAAAACAAGATCATGGAGCTCTACCTGAACCGGGTCTACTTCGGGGGAGGATTGTATGGTGCAGAGGCGGCTTCCAGAGGTTACTTCGGGAAGCCGGCCAAAGATCTTTCCGCAGGGGAGGCGGCCATGCTGGCGGCTCTTTTGAAGAGTCCGAACAATCTTTCGCCGTGGCATAATCTGGAGGCCGCGACCCAGGAGCGGGATTTTGTCCTGACCCGGATGGTCGAGGAACATAAAATTCCTCAGCGACTAGCCGATGAGGCAAAGCAACAGCCGCTTCAGGTACAGCCAAAGTCCAGCGTGGTGTCACAGTCTTACGCGATCGATTTGATCCGGCAGCAAGTGCAGGGGCAAATTGGGCTCGAGTCAATTGCGAGTCAGGGGTACCGGATCTACACGGCTCTGGACCCTGTGCTCCAACGGACGGCGGAGGAATCGCTTCGGCGTGAATTGGATAAGGTGGAGGAGTTGCCCGGCTATCAGCATCAGAAATACGCTGACTACACGAATTTCCTGAAGACTTGGAAGAACACACCTACGACACCCGGGTCACCGCCGCTTCCCGAGTATTTGCAAGGAGCGGTGGTCGCTGTTGACAATCGGTCCGGAGGAATCCTGGCGCTCGTCGGGGGGCGCGATTTTTCGCAAAGCGAATACGATCGTGCGCTCCAGTCGAAGCGGCCGGCGGGTACCGCATTTACGCCATTGGTTTTCACCGCCGCTCTGGAAAAGGGGGTTTTTCCGGGTTCGTTGTTCGAAGACTCTCCTCTCGACAATCGTCAGGTAATGATTGGAGGCACGACAGGTATCCTGGGTGAGTGGGGCGTTGAGCGCGCCGACAACCAGTACGAAGGGCCCCTGCCGATGCGCCGCGTTTTTGCGTTGTCGAAAAACTCGGCGACGGTCCGGATCGGCGTGGAAGCCGGTTTGGATTCGGTGCTTAAACTGGCGAAAAAAGCTGGGATTCAAGATGAGCTGCGCCCGTATCCCGCGACCTTTCTTGGGAGCAGCGATGTCACCTTGGCGGATCTTGTCACTTCTTACACAATGTTTCCTGGAGGAGGTTCGCGCCCGGAGCGTTTGATAATGGTCGTGAAGATCGAAACGCAGGACGGCCAGGAGATTTATCACTCGGAACCACAACGGGTGAAGGTGATCGATCCAGGTGTTGCATTTGAGATGCATTCTTTTCTGACGGAGGTGATGCAGACCGGTACCGCTGCGAATGCTCGGCAGCAATTCGGTCTGAAAGAGTTTCCGGCCGCCGGCAAGACCGGCACCGCTTACAACTTTACGGATGTCTGGTTTGTTGGGTATGACAGTGAGGTGACCTGCGGTGTCTGGGCTGGTTTTGATAAACCTCAAACGATCATCCGCGGAGCGTTTTCCAATCAGATAGCATTGCCGGTCTGGACCGACATCATGAATGCATCGCTCGAAAAGCAGCCTCCCAGAGAGCTCGGCAGACCGATCGATCTCAAGCGCGCGGAAGTCTGTCTCGATACGGGTCTGCCCGCCTCACCGAAGTGTATGTTGACCTCGGTCGCAGATCCATGGTTGCCGGCGCGGAAAGGAACGTTTTTCGAGTTTTCGACGGCGAAGCAGCTACCGAACGAGACATGCTGGCTGCACGGGGATGACACACGATCATTTGTGCGGACCCTTCGTTCTCAAGACGCGCCGCGAGCGACGAATGCGACCGATCCCGCCCAGATGGTTCCCGTTTTGGTCCGTGCGCCGACCGTCCTTGGCGACGATCCCTATCAATCGGTAAAGCCTCGCCCGAAAGAACCGCCTCAGCTCGCCCAGACCAGCAAAGCTGAGTGGACGCCGGCCCCTCGTGCCCTTCCTGTTGACAAACCCCCACCTGAAGTTCGCCGGGCCGAGCCAGTGGGTCCACTTGACCGCCAGCAAAATGCGCCGCCGGTCGATTTGCCGACTCCGCCGCCGGTGGACCTCAACGACGATCCGACGAATTTGTAGTCGGTTCACACAAATGACCAGAACATCCGGAATACGAGACGAAATCGAAATTTACGACGAACGTTTCCTTTATCTGACTGTTGGGAACGCTTGGGTCGAAAAACTTTACACCGGGACGCTTTGGGCCGAAGGCCCGGTTTATTTTGCCGACGGCGATTATTTGGTCTGGAGCGATATTCCAAACAATCGAATGCTGCGTTGGACTGGCGGTCAAGTCAGCGTCTTTCGAGATTTTGCTAACAATAGTAACGGGAACACGCGTGACCGCCAGGGCCGTTTGGTTACCTGCGAGCACGGAGCACGCCGGGTGACCCGGACCGAGCCGGACGGCTCTCTTACGGTTTTGGTTGATCAATTCCAAGGTAAGAGACTGAACTCGCCAAACGATGTGGTCGTCAAGTCGGATGGAACCGTCTGGTTTACGGATCCGCCTTATGGGATCTTATCCGACTACGAAGGGCACCTTGCAGAGAGTGAGTATGGTGGTTGTTATGTGTTCCGTTTTGATCCTCTAACAGGAGATCTCAAAGCGGTCGCGACGGATTTTAACAAACCGAATGGAATCGCGTTTTCCCCGGATGAATCGAAGCTCTATATCGTTGATACCGGTGGTTCCCACTCGATGATGCCTGGTGAACATCATATTCGTGCCTTCTCCGTCGATAAACAGGGACGGTTAAGCGGAGGAGACGTCTTCGCGGAGGTATCTCCCGGACTAGCAGACGGTCTTCGCGTGGATCTACAGGGTAATATCTGGACAAGTGCCGGGGACGGAGTGCATTGTTACGCTCCGGATGGGGTTCGCCTTGGGAAGATACTTGTGCCCGAACCGGTATCGAATCTGACCTTTGGCGGTCCCAAAAGGAACCGGATCTTCATCACGGCTACCACTTCTTTGTACGCTGTCTATGTTGCGGCGAATGGAGCTCAGCGCCCCTAGTGTACCGTCCCCGAAATAGCAGGTATGTTTTTGCGATCAAAATGGGCCGTTGGCAAGGCGAAAGGAGGATCTGAGAATGCTTACCGAGCACGTGCTAGTAATCCAGTTGAATCGATCTGATGACGTCGTAATCGCCTGTCAGGATGTTCCTGCCGGGACGTTTCTCGATGACTATGGCCTGACGGTACGGGACGCAGTTCCGGCTGGGCACAAAATTGCTCTTCGGAACATCGCGTCCGGCCAACTCGTGCGGCGGTACGACCAGATCATCGGGTTCGCGTCGGAACCAATTGCGGCCGGCCAGCACGTGCACGTCCACAATTTGAGAGTCCAGTCTTTCGAACGTGATTACGCCTTCTGTGCGGACGCCAAGCCAACCAGGTACGTTCATCCGAGTGCAACCTTCAGCGGAATCGTCCGTCCGGATGGGCGGGTAGCGACTCGGAATTATCTGGGAGTGCTCACCACGGTGAACTGTTCGGCCACGGTCGCAAAGAGGATTTCCGAAGCGTTTAACGGCGACGCATTGCGTGAGTATCCGAATGTTGACGGCGTCGTTGCGATTACCCATACCACCGGGTGCGGGATGGACATCAACGGAGAGGGGATGGAGGTCTTGCGCCGCACCCTGTCGGGTTATGCCCGGCACGTTAACTTTTGCGGAATACTGATGATCGGCCTGGGCTGCGAGGTCAATCAGGCGGAAGATCTGTTTTCCACGCAGAACCTTCCGCGAGGACCGCTTTTGTCGTCGATGACGATCCAGGAATCCGGCGGCACGGTCGGCGCAATACGGCGTGGCGTCGAACGGATCCGTGAAATGTTGCCAATGGCAAACGAGGTGACGCGTCGGACAGTGTCAGCGGGCAACTTGATCATCGGTCTCCAGTGCGGAGGGTCGGACAGCTATTCCGGGATCACGGCGAATCCGGCGCTCGGCGCTGCGGTCGATCTGCTCGTCAGCCATGGTGGTACGGCAATTTTATCTGAAACACCTGAGATTTATGGTGCGGAACACCTGTTGACCCGGCGGGCAGTTTCCCCGGACATCGGTGAAAAGCTGATTTCACGAATTCGTTGGTGGGAAGAGTACACCGAGCGGGAGCGAGGCGAGATGAATAATAATCCTTCGCCCGGGAATAAGGCCGGCGGCCTGACGACCATCCTTGAAAAATCGCTGGGCGCAGTGGCGAAAGGAGGAACAACAAATCTGGTGGACGTATTCAAATACGCCGAATCGGTGGGAACCAAGGGATTGGTGTTTATGGATACTCCTGGCTACGACCCGGTTTCTGCTACCGGACAAGTTGCAGGCGGGGCTAACCTGATCTGTTTTACCACGGGCCGCGGTTCAGTTTACGGGTGCAAACCGGCGCCGTCGCTGAAATTGGCGACCAGTTCGCGGCTATATCAGCAAATGGCGGACGACATGGATATCAATTGCGGTGAAATTCTGGATGGAAACGCGTCAATCCAGGAATTGGGACAACGCATCTTTAAGCTGGTTTTGGAAACTGCTTCGGGTCGGAAATCCCGTTCCGAGGCGCATGGGTTCGGAGCAGAAGAGTTCGTACCCTGGATGCTCGGGGCCGTCATGTAATTGGGCGTAGGAGCACCTGACTCCAATCAGTTGTCGGTCGTCGGTAGTCAGTTGTCAGGGGGAATTTGAGGTTCGCTAATGGCACCAAATAGGCATAAAATCATTGCCAATAGCTGGAATCCCTTCGCATCCGTATTGACTCCGTTTGTCGCGGAATTTACCCTGCGGATCATGGGTGACAAATCTCCAAAAGCTACGCACAAGCAGGCAGCGCAGAAACAGGCAAAAGCTAGCGCCGCAAAAAAGAAGAACAACGCGCCCAGCGCAAAGCAAGTTCCGAAGCCTAAATAGTAAAAGACGCGCAAATGGCAGCGTGATACAGCCGGCGACTCCGGCTGACAGACCGTTCTGTCTCTGGCGATCACGATTGCTCGACCCGGCGAGGAAGGCCTAAAGGTACTTCGCGCACTCTTGAAAGGTCGATTTCAGCGCAAAAGTTGGATCGCCCTGGGAACGAATTCATGGGTAATGTAGCCCGTGTGCCCGGCCTCTTTAATCGCCCTGAGAATGGCGGGATAATATAGTTCTTGCTCCTTATCCATCTCGTGGCGTCCAGGATTACCCGCAGTGTGATAATGACCAATGTGATCGTGATCCGTAACTAAGGACCTATACTCGGGCGGCACCAGTTCGACGGCCGTATAGCCGGCGTCGACGACGGCGCGCACGAAGTGTTCCGGAGCCAACTTTTCCGGAACGAAGCTCTACCAGGCGATCGATTGAGATTCTTAAACGCCTAAATTGGATTCTCGAATCTTGGGAAAATCGGGCTTGGTTTGCCCAGTTCATGGCCGGAGGAGGGCAAGATGCCCCAGCGAAGGGTCCGGAAACTCTCGGCCTGTAACTGTCGCAGGATGCTCTCGCTCGTCTCCGGAACCACGGGGCTAACCAGAAGCGCCAGCAGCCTGACGGTTTCCGCAAG
>Ga0210388_10000914_pt1 | contig 23408 bp, 21 predicted proteins | sample IncBWC19OmetaG_FD_155485 | JGI IMG/M metagenome (GOLD analysis project Ga0210388, IMG submission 155485) | Forest soil microbial communities from Barre Woods Harvard Forest LTER site, Petersham, Massachusetts, United States - Inc-BW-C-19-O ...
TATTAAAACAGCCATTTACCTAAATCATTTTAGATACTTTTGCGGCTTGAAATTAGTCGGGGGGATTAATCATTGAACACATACTACTTTTAAGATGTTAAAGAAATATAAACTATATCAGGGTTTTGCTTTTTGTTTCCTATTGCTAGGGACAAATATTTCAAGCGGACAATGTGTAGTTTCTTCTTCAGGTTGCGGAGGTTATACTGTGTCTGTAAATTGTAAAATGTTAGCTATAATACCCAGTAAAACCAGTGGCTGCGCAAGCGGGTATAATTATAATGTTCAGTTTTCTTATTCAATAGTTGTTAGCGGAGTTAATACTTGTAGCAATGGAACAATACAAGTTCAGCCTCAGATATTTTGTAACAGTGGACAGAACAATGGATACTATACCATTAACATTCCTGCACCAACTAAGGGTAATCCGACAAGCACAACTACTTATACCGGTACATTAACTACGTCAACAAATCCATGGGCATCTTTAACTAATTGTGCGACTGTAACGCCAACATCTTTAGGCTGTAGTAGTATGCAGATAACTACAGATGGTCCCGGTATTAGTACTACTACCCTTCCATGTGGTACGGTATTGCCAATACAGCTTCTTTCCTTTGTTGGATACTGTGATAATGGTAAATTAATGTTTGATTGGAGTACTGCAACGGAAACTAATAATAAGTTTTTTACTATTGAGCGAAGTATTGATGGAGTAAGCTGGACTGTGTTACAAATTATAGAAGGTGCTGGAAATTCAGCATTCACACTTAAGTATTCATATACTGATCCTGAGCCTTATGATGGACTGGCTTATTACAGACTAAGGCAAACTGATTATGATGGACAGAGTGTGTCATTCGATGTAATTGAAGTAGAAAACTGTACTACAAATAATACCGGACTAAGTGTATTTCCTAATCCAACCACAGGGAAATGCAATATTCAATACAATGGGGATATTGCCAATTTCAATTCAATGGAAATATACAATATGCTGGGCGAAAAAGTGTATGGTACAAATACCTTTATATCGGCTATAGACCTGTCAAATCTGCAAAGTGGTATTTACTTTATCCGCTTTAATTTAAACTCAAAAACAATTACGCAGAAGTTGCAATTGTTAGGCAGGTAGTTAAAACCATTCTCTAATTTATTATCAAAATTAATAGGGCTCGCTCCTCCGAGTATAGTCTTATATTTGTTCACTCAAACAAAAGAAGATGTCAGAAAGGCCAGTAAGAGTAAGATTTGCCCCCAGCCCAACAGGACCATTGCACATTGGTGGGGTGCGTACAGCTTTATATAACTACCTGTTTGCAAAAAAGCATAATGGTACATTCATATTACGTATAGAGGATACTGACCAGAACCGTTTTGTTCCTGGTGCTGAGAATTATATTGTAGAAGCATTAACCTGGTGTGGAATAAATATTGAAGAAGGTATTGTAGAAGGCGGCCCTTATGCACCTTACCGCCAGAGTGAGCGTAAAGCCATGTACAGGCAGTATGCCGAGAAAATGGTTGAAGCTGGGCATGCATACTATGCATTCGACACAACTGAAGAACTTGATGCAATGCGTAAGCGCCTGGAAGCTGCTAAGGTGGCTGCTCCGCAATACAATGCTGTTACGCGCAGCACCATGAAAAACTCGCTTACGCTGTCAGAAGATGAAGTGAAGAAACGCTTAGAATCAGGCGAGCAATATGTGATACGTGTGAAGATTCCTCGTAATGAAGAAGTCCGTTTTCATGATATTATAAGAGGATGGGTTGTGGTTCATACCCAATCACTCGACGATAAAGTTTTGTTCAAATCTGACGGCATGCCCACTTACCACCTTGCCAATGTGGTAGATGATTACCTGATGAAAATTACCCACGTAATACGTGGTGAAGAATGGTTGCCATCAGCGCCATTGCACGTATTATTATATAAGTTCATGGGCTGGGAAGAAGTGATGCCTCAATTTGCCCACTTACCATTATTGCTCCGCCCCGATGGAAATGGAAAACTAAGCAAACGTGATGGTGACAGGTTAGGATTCCCAGTGTTTCCTCTTGATTGGAAGGACCCTGCAACAGGTGAACAATCATCTGGTTATAGGGAGCGTGGATATTTCCCTGATGCGGTAGTTAACCTGCTTGCATTTTTAGGATGGAATCCGGGAACTACACAAGAGTTGTTTACTATGGATGAACTTATTGCATCATTCTCATTAGAGCGTGTAAGCAAGCACGGCGCTAAGTTCGATCCTGATAAGGCTAAATGGTATAACCAGCAATATTTACGTAAACGAAATGACATTGAATTGGCAGGATTATTTATGCCAATCGTTAAGGAAAAAGGAATAGAGACAACCATAGATCATTTAGGGAAAGTATGCGGACTTATAAAGGAGAAAGCACATTTTGTAAATGAATTTTGGGATTTGGGTAGCTTTTTCTTTGTTGCTCCTACTAAGTATGACGAAGGCGTTATTCAGAAGAAATGGAAAGATGGTGCACCTGCATTTTTTGCAAAATTGAAAGATGTGTTGGCCAATACCTCTGATTTCACGGCACATAATGTTGAAGTAGTATTTAAGAAAACAGCTGAAGAAAATAATACTCCTGCCGGTTCGGTAATGCAGCTCTTTAGGGTGCTGATTACAGGCCTTTCAGCAGGACCGGTACTATTTGATGCGATAGAGCTTTTGGGCAAAGATGAGGTTGTGAAACGACTTGATAATGCGCTGAAAGAGATTAAGTAATAATGTCATGCTTACTAGATTAATTAACCGAATTACTGACCCAAGCTTTATTGATATTGAGTTTATAGAGTCTGAACTAAAAAAGGGAGGACTCGTTACTGTTCAATTTTCAGAGGAAGTATATACTGATGAACAACTTGCCATATTAAATACTCTTTGTGCAAAGCATGAGGATAATTTGGAAATAAGGTTTTATAGTCATGACCCTGGCTCTTTTGAATGCAATACCCTTTTAAAGATACCCAACGTTAAGCGTTTGTCTTTGGATTGCTTATTAAATGCTGAAAATATTGTCGCAATTTCTCAGTTGAATAATTTAAGGTTTCTAAGTTTGGGAATATTTGAGTTAAAAGAGTTGGATATTCTTAAATATGAAAACTTTAAGCAGTTAAGAGGCCTAATAATTGGAGAAACAAGAACTAAAGCACTTGACCTTATTCATTTGCGTGATTATGATCATTTAAATGAACTTATTATCTGTGGCCACACTAAAAGTATTGATGCGGTTGGTGATGCCAAAAATTTGACCTCCCTTTCACTTAATTCCATAAAAAACTGTCCTATTACTTTTGTTAATAGGCTAAAAAAACTGAAGACATTAAGTTTTATTTTAGGGGGCAGAGAGAATATACATGAATTAGACGGAAATAGTATTGAAAACCTTGATATTGTTTGGGTAAGAGGCTTTAATGATATAAGTAATATATCTAATTTTAGGAAATTAAAAACTTTACGTATCGAGGACGAGATTAAACTTAAAGAAATATTATTTGATAAAGAAATGCCACTTTTATCTGATGTTAAAATATTGAATTGTAAAACACTGGATTCAATGAGGGGTATTGTAAATCTTACTTCTTTGCATCAGTTGAGAATATTTAAAACAAATCTGAATTTTGACTCTTTTGTTTCCCAAAACCTTCCATCTTCTTTAAAAATATTTGCCTTTTATACATGGAAAGTAAAGCAGGATAAGGAAATTGCAGCCAAGCTATTAAAGATGAGATATACTGACGGTTTAGAAAGTGATAAGGTAAATCTTAATTAAATGCAATATTATTTTAAATAATGGATATTATTAATGTTCGCGGAATAAGACTTAGAGCTAACCATGGTTGCCTTGAAGAAGAGGCAATTATTGGTGGAGACTACATAGTGAATGTGCAATTGCATGGAGATTTTACCAAGCCAGCACAAACTGATAATCTTGTAGATGCAGCTGATTATGTTACTGTTTATGATATTGTAAAAGCAGAAATGAAAATACGTTCCAAGCTAATTGAACATGTAGCTGAACGTATTGCAATAAGCCTGAAGAAGGCACTCCCGAATGTTGCTAAACTATCTGTTGAGGTAGTTAAGGAGAATCCTCCCGTTGGTGGTGAGGTAGATGAGGTGAGTATTGTTATAGAAAAATAATGGTTGAGATCGCCACGTCGCTTTGCTCCTCGCGATGACGGCGTTCGTCATTACGAGCCGCTGAAAGCGGAGAAGTAATCTCTGTCTCAATTAGTAAACCTTTCCTTGTTGATAAAATGGTACTACTTTTTAGGTATAAGGTTCGATTCGTAGATACATTCGTACTCTATGAAATTATTTAGTTCTTCGTTATTTAAGTCTCCCCCTTGGGGGAGATATAGAGGGGTATATGCGGCTCTGTTTTTGTTTTGCATTTCCACTCTATCAGCCCAAAACAATCCTCCGTTTAATCAACCACAATATGCACGTTGGGCAGATTCTGTATTAAAGAAACTTACCCCCGATGAACGTATTGGCCAGCTATTTATGGTGGCTGCGTATTCCGATAGTTCAAAGCATACCACAAAAAATATTGAGCAGGTAACAAAACTGATAGAAGAACAAAAGATAGGCGGATTGATATTCTTTAAAGGTGGGCCGGTTAAACAGGCTGAGCTGACAAATACCTATCAATCAAAATCACTTGTGCCATTGCTTATTGGCATGGATGCAGAGTGGGGGCTTGTTATGCGCCTCGACAGTGTTCCTAAATTTCCTTACCAAATGACATTGGGTGCAATGAGCAATGACTCATTGGTGTATCAAATGGGTGCAGAAATAGCCCGTGAATGCAAACGATTAGGTGTGCATGAAGATTTTGCACCTGTGGTGGATATCAATGATAACCCTGATAACCCTGTAATTGGTATGCGCTCTTTCGGGGAAGATAAAAAGCATGTAGCAAGTATGGGCATAGCATATATGCTTGGCCTGCAGAGTGAACATGTATTGGCTTGTGGGAAACATTTTCCCGGTCATGGTGATACTAAAACCGATTCGCATCTTTCACTGCCAGTGGTTGATTATCCGGTAAGCAGATTAGATACATTAGAGATGTACCCATTCCTTCAATTATTTAAAAATGGATTGGGAAGTATAATGGTGGCGCATTTGTACATCCCTGCCTTAGACTCAACCAAGAACAGGGCATCTACCCTGTCGCCTAAAATAGTTGATACCCTTTTAAAGCAAAAGCTCGGCTTCAACGGTCTTATATATACCGATGCCTTAAATATGCAGGGAGTGGCAAAATTCTATGAACCGGGATTAGTTGATGTGAAGGCATTACTTGCCGGGAACGATGTGCTGCTCTTTTCACAAGATGTCCCAAAAGCAATCGAACAGATAAAGAAAGCTATTAAGAATAAAGAGATATCGCAAGAAGAGATAGATTCCCGTTGCCGCAAGATTTTAATGGCAAAAGCTTGGGCAGGTCTGAATCATTATAAGCCTATTGTGCTTGCTAATCTGGTTAAGGATTTGAATTCCCCGCAAGCAGAATTGATAAACAGAAAACTGGCACAAAACACAGCTACCTTGCTTGATGATTATAACCATCTGGTCCCTTTAAAAAGGCTCGATACATTGCGCATAGCTTCTCTTATGATAGGTGATTCATTACCGAATACCTTCCAAACGCGCATGGAAGATTATACTTCCGTAACGAATTTTGATTTGCCATTTTCTGCATCAGATAGTATGGTGGGAGTAATGTATAGGAAGTTAAAGCAATACAACTTGGTTATAATTGGACTGAATCATACCAGGCTTCATCCGCTCGATACATTTGGTATTTCGCAATCAGCTATTAAAATGATAGATACAGTTGTGAAGCATTACACAACAATCCTCGATTTATTTTCTGACCCTTATATACTTGCCTATTTACCGAATGCTACCAAAGCCAAGGCAGTTATAATGTCATACCAGGATTTGCCAAGCACACAAGATTATTCCGCCCAGTTAATTTTCGGTGGAATAGGAGCCAAGGGTAAATTGCCTGTTACCGCATCTGCATTCTTTCAAAGGGGAATGGGAATGTTTACCAAGCCTATCCGTTTTGAATACACCAACCCTGAAGACGCCGGTGTAGATAGCAAGAAGTTGGCTCAGATTGATTCAATTGCTATTGACGGATTGAAACAAAAGGCTTATCCGGGTTGTGTCGTATTGGTTGCAAAGGATGGGAAGGTGATCTATAGAAAGGCATTTGGTTACCAGAATTACAAAGACACTAATCATGTAAAGGTGACTGATGTATATGACTTAGCATCTGTTACCAAGATAGTTTCCACTACTCCTGCTTTTATGAAAGTGTATTATGGGAATAAAATGTTGCTTGATGCAATGTTGCCAAAGCTAATGCCTGAAGCAACCAAGAGCAACAAGAAGAAAATAATTATAAAGGACATTCTAACTCATCAGGCAGGTTTGCAGTCGGGTATTAATTTCTGGAAAGAAACTTTGACCTATAATACCTGGAGAAAGGGAGTTTATAGCAGCGATTCATCAGGCCAATATCCTTATGTGGTTGCAAAGAATATGTATATACGGAAAGACTATGGTGATAGTATGATGCAGGAGATATGGAAGTCGCCGGTAGATAAAAAGCCTGCGTATAAGTATAGCGATTTGGGTTTTATCATTATGGGAAAGATTGTAGTTAGCACCACTCACACAGGATTAGATAAATATGTAATGGATAACTTCTACAAGCCATTAGGACTACAAACTATGGGCTATCATCCAATCGGTCGAATTTCAATGTCGAGGATTATTCCAACGGAATATGACAGCACTTTCCGCAAGCAATTATTACGCGGATACGTACATGACCAGACTGCTGCTATGATGGGTGGAGTTGCAGGCCATGCAGGTGTTTTTTCTAATGCGAATGACCTAGCGATAATGATGCAATTGTATTTGAATTATGGAACCTATGGCGGACAACGCTATCTTGATAGTGCTACCGTGAAATTGTTTACCTCTTGTATTTATTGCAGCACTGGCAATCGTCGTGGCTTGGGTTTTGATAAACCTGAAACTGATACCACTAAAGAAAGTCCTGCCTGCCGTTCTGCATCACCTGAAAGTTATGGACATTACGGGTTTACAGGTACTTATACCTGGGCAGACCCAAAGAATCATTTAGTTTACGTATTTTTATCAAACAGAGTTGCCGGTGGTTCAGATGATAATAAGTTGGCGAAACTGAATATCCGCACTAAAATAGCTCAGGTAATTTATGATGCTATTATTACAAAATAACCCCAAGTCATGAATATAGGAATAGTTTGCTATCCAACATTCGGTGGTAGCGGAGTAGTAGCAACAGAATTAGGTAAAGCCTTAGCAGAAAAGGGCCATAGGATACATTTCATTACCTACAATCAACCGGTAAGGCTCAATGTGTTTTCAGGAAACTTGTTTTACCACGAGGTAAGTGTTTCCGATTACCCATTGTTCGATTACCCGCCTTACGAACTTGCACTATCGAATAAAATAGTGGAAGTAGCTAAATACGAAAAGCTTGATCTACTACATGTGCACTATGCTATACCCCATGCATCGGCAGCCTACATGGCAAAGCAGATGTTAGCGGTAGATAATATTTCACTGCCATTTATCACTACACTTCACGGAACTGATATTACACTTGTGGGTAAAGATCCATCGTTTGAAACAGCCATTTCATTTGCCATAAACCAATCAGACGCGGTAACCTCAGTATCAGAGAGTTTAAAGCAGGATACATACAGATACTTTAGAAATGTAAGAAGGGATATAGAAGTAATCCCCAACTTCATAAACCTTGATAGTTATAATTTTGCAAACGCCAAAGAACATCGCAAGCTATATGCAGGAGATGATCAGAAGATATTGGTACACGTATCTAATTTCCGAAAAGTGAAAAGGGTAGAAGATGTATTGAGGATGTTCGATATTGTTCGGAAGAAAATCTCATCACGCCTTATTTTGGTAGGTGATGGTCCTGAGCGTAGTAATATCGACAGGCTATGCCGTGAATTAGATACCTGCAATGAAATCCTTTCCCTTGGTAAAATTGTGGAACCTAACAGTATTCTTGCAGTTGGCGACCTGTTTGTACTTCCATCGGAAACAGAAAGTTTTGGATTAGCGGCATTAGAAGCTATGGCAGCAGGTGTTCCCGTAATCTCAACAAACACAGGTGGTATACCTGAAATTAATAAGCAAGGCTATTCGGGCATGTTGAGTAATGTGGGTGATGTGGAGGATATGGCAAAAAATGCAATCAGCATTTTAGGGAATGAAGAAACCCTTGCTACATATAAACGTAATGCAAGGAAGCAGGCAGAGAATTACGACATAGCCAAAATTCTGCCAATGTATGAGGCACTGTATAATAAGGTTGTAAAGCGATAGTACTTATTTCTTCCAGGCCTCAGGGTTCTTGGCCCATTCTTGCAAAGACTTAATGTCTTTTTCGCTGATGTAATTTGTTTCAGCAGCCCTTTCAATTAGGGTAGTGAAGTCGCAAAGTGATGTTACCGGAATCTTTGCTTTCTTGAAGTTCTCTTCAGCTATGCCCAGGTTATAATTGAATATAGATATGATACCTTTTATCAGGCATTTTTCTTTTCTCAATGCTTCGGCGGCTTTAATACTGCTTCCACCGGTTGATATAAGATCCTCTATAAGTACAACAGACTGTCCTGCAGTAATTTCTCCTTCAATAACATTTTGAGTACCATGTGCTTTGGCTTCTCCACGGACATATACAAAAGGGAGGCCTAGGTCCTGAGCTACCAATACGCCGTGAGCTATACCTCCGGTTGCAATACCTGCAATAACATCGGGCTTGCTATACAAATCTAATATTACGCTCGAGAATTGCTGCCTTAAGAAGGTACGTGTTTTAGGATAGGACAATGTTTTCCTGTTATCGCAGTATATAGGCGACTTAATTCCTGATGCCCAAGTGAAAGGTTTATCAGGTTGAAGCTTAATTGCTTTGATTTGCAGTAAAAAATCGGCAATTTTGCGGGCCGAATCCCTATTATGTACCATGATGCAAATGTATAAAGTTTATTATAATAACAGGTTTGTTTGTATAAGTGAAAGCAACAAATCTTTCCCCGATGCTGGCGGATACTGGAAACTGACTGGCGCTTACAACATTCGTGAAGAGTGGTATAAGTTTAAAAATGAGCCTAGCTGCAAGGGCATGTATATGGAAGGCCATGTAAAAGGTATATGGAATAAGTTCAAGGCCATGTTTGTGGTAGTTAAGGCTGCCGGTGGCTTGGTTAAGAATGATAAAGGTGAATACCTGCTTATTTTCCGTAATGGTAAATGGGACTTGCCAAAAGGAAAACTTGAGAAGAAAGAGACCATGGAAATGGCTGCGCTAAGAGAAGTAGAAGAAGAATGCGGAGTAACCGGATTGAAAATCACAGTTAAGTTGGGCGAGAGCTTTCATATATATGAAGAATTCCTGCAGATTGATACCATGAAGCATAGCCACTGGTACGAAATGACTTGTTCGTATAGCGGCGAGTTAAAGCCACAAGCAGAAGAAGGTATTGAGAAAGCTGTTTGGGCTAATGCTGCCAAGATAAAAGAGTACAGCAGCAATATGTACCCATCGGTATGGGATATATTGAAGGATAAAATATAAAAATTATTTTGCCAGAAAGTATGGAGCTACTTTATCTATTACTTCCTGAGGAATAGGGCAGGGACGACCTCCTTCTATCTTAACAAATACATGTGATGTTTCCCCTTCATTGAGCAACACACCTTTGTCATTCCAGGTTTGGTAATGGAAATAAATGCGAGTACCTGAAGGCAGTTCCTTTAATGTAGTCTTAATTATAAGCTGGTCATCGAAAAAGGCAGGCTTGTAGTATTTTATCTGAAAGGTTAGAACAGGCAGCATAATGCCTTTTTCTTCCATTTCGCGATAGCTGAGTCCTAATGCCCTTAGGGCTTCCACACGACCAGTTTCAAAGTAAGCAGCATAGTTGCCATAATAAACATAACCCATCCTATCAGTTTCGGCATAACGCACCCGTATGGTATTTTCAGCTGTATACATAGTTTCAATAAAGACACAAATATAGGTTTTAGTCGTATGTGATTAGTCGAAAGTCGTTAGGTGTTAAATTAAAGATTGATGAGGATAAATAGCAATTTATAGCCTATCTTTGCACTATAATTAATGATTAAATTATAGAAATCCGAATTCATAAATCTAAAATCTTAAATAGTCTTATGTTTTCTCCCATTAATATACAGGAAGAGTTAGTCAAAAGCAAGCACAAACATGCTAAGGCCCAGCAAGAACTTATGCGCCAGGTTGATGCTGCAATGAAGAAAGGCGTGAAGGTTGATGAGTTTCTTTTGAAGAGACTTAATTCAGCGCCTAAGCCTGGCAAATGGGATATTAATTCTGACCAACTGGATAAGAACAGGATATTTTCTCTTGATGATATAAAGTCTGTTTGTATAACATATAGGCTAAGATTTTTAGACAGTAAATATTTTAAGCAACAAGAATTGCCTTATGATGCTATTACCGCAACTAAGGCACTGGAAAAGGAATTGGGTAAGGAAATAAAGCATTTTAAGATTGTCGCTAATGAGAAATCATTTAAGCTGGAAGATGCCAATCAGGATCCTATGCTGTTTGCGCAGATAAACGAAAACAATTTTTACCTTATTCATAAATGGGGTACCGATTTCAAGTGGTACAAAAAATGGCTCTCTTTCCCAATGCGCAGCATTCCTTCGTTACTGATTACAGTAATATGCGTAGGATTAATTCTTTCCATTGTATTGCCATATATTTTTGGCCATACAGAAGCCGATGTAAAATACTACCAAACTATGGGACTTGCCTTTGTAACCATCTATTCGTTGTTTACGGGAGTATTTGGAGGCATAACCTTTTACAAGCGATTCAGCCGCGTTTGCTGGAACAGCCCTTATTTTAACTGAGTTTAAGGTAAAGTTTAACACTTTTTAACGCCCTTTGCCCATGTAGCAAGGGTTTTGACCCGTATATTTGTGTTCGAAATTGAAATGAGAACCCGCATAAACATACTGATCGGTTTAATTGGTTTGCTGTGTATAGCAGCAAGGCCGGTTAAATTATTGGCTCAGACTTGCGGACACCCGCATATTCAAATGAGCATTAATAAGCATGTTGATGAGAATGGCAATGTAATTAGCTACGATACTACATTTACCTATGTTTTTTCCGGCCAGGACTTTAACCAGGCGTATATGGATTCCATATTTAAAAAGCTGGGTTCTGAAATGAATGCAACTTTCTTTTCAATACCATTCAGTGACCAGGATATGGCGAATTACCCTTTTCTACAGCAGTTTGGTAAAATGGATATGGACAAGATACACCAGATGATGGAGAAACAGATGAACGAGTTCATGCAAAACTATGACCCGAGCAATGGTTTCTTCTGCCAGCCCCCTCCAATGAAGCCCTGCTGCCCCGATACCTGCTGTCCGGCTAAGAAAAACAGCTACCACTGTAACCCTCCGCAAAAAAATAAATCGAAAGGCGGGGTGCAGATTTAAAAAAAATCCTTTTCTTTGTTGTGGCTTACGAACGGACTAAACTATTTAGCCTCTAACTATGAAGTATTTACACAAGGTTTTTAAAGCTAAGAAAGGTTCACGTGTAGTAGTACACTTCAGTGAACCAGTTAAGGTTATGTTACTTGGCGACTTTCATTACAGGCAATACAAGGAACATAAAACCTTTAGCTACCGTGGTGGACTTATGGAAGGTGACTCTCATGAGTTTGAAATTCCTAACGATGGCTTGTGGCACATAGTTGTTGAAAAAGGCAGCTACTTCAATCCTAAGCCCGTTACTGCAACAGTAGACCTGTTCGCGAAGTAAATTCCAATTTTATAGAGATTAGAGGTGATTCTTATGAGTCAGCAATTCTCTTGGCTGAAATAAGAAAATTATTAGCCTATCTGCCCGCTTACTCTATTGTAAATATTTTCAGGTATCCATTTTCTTTCTTTTCCCAATCTCATTCTTTTTGCAATTCTGTATTGCACATAATTATTGCTCAGTAAGCAGCTTGCTGCAACTTTGTTCTCAGATGGGAAAATAAAATTCTCGAACGCTTTGCTGCGCAATTTCATTAGTTCAGTCCCCGCAATTGGGTTCTTGCTTAGTATTAAGCCATCGCCAAACTTGGGAAGGTAAAAACCTTGCACCTTATTATTTTCAATAAATACGGAAGACTCAGCCATGTATTCTAAAAAATGCATTTCCCTATTTTCTCCGTATACTTCTTTGTCAAGTTCTTTTATTTCACTCAGATAATTATCCGAACAGGGTTTTATGTTCTCTGATATCTGTTGGTCTTTTCCAAAATTTCCGTTGTTAAAGAACAGATAATCTGCCTCAACTACAAAACCCACTTTCTTATAGACCGGTTCACCCATATCGGTTGCAATTAGGTAAATGGTTTCGCATTTACCTTTCAGGCTATCTACCAGGCATTGGGTTATATATCTTCCAGTGCCTTTGTTCCTGTAATCTGCATGAACAATTATATGAGCAAGCCATGCAACATCATCGTGCAAAACGTATGCACCAATACCGATTATCTTTTTATCTGCAACAATTTTTATAGCAAAACAAAATGGTTGGCTTAAATAGAAATTGAAATGTGTGGTTATATCGCCCCAGCCAGGTTGCTGAAATTCATTCAGAAAAGGTAAGTCGGCAGTGGTAAATGGGAAGGCGTTCATACCCGAAAACCCTATTATTTCTTACTTACAGTATAGTGCAAGAAATAATTTGAAAATTCTTTTTTAACATAGTCAATAGCAACTTGTCCAGGTAGTTTTTTCACTTGTACCGATATTTTTAAAATGTTTTGTGCCAGGTCAGTTGACTCAGCTGTTTCCGGTAAACTGCTTGCTGCAACACTTATCAGGCGAAGAGTTTCTTCTGTAGCCGTTTTAACCATGCTCCATGCCTCGGGTGACATATATACTTGTTGTGATAAGTTGTGGTCGAACTCATTGCGTACAGATGTAATAAGGTCGCTTTGGAAAAGGCGTGCACTCATGCCACCCTTAAGTACCCTGCGAATGAGGCTTTCCGGTGTTGACCTTTCCAGGAAAAGAATAACACGTTCGTATGCCTGCATGCGGGCCGGATAAACTATCTCCTGGCGTGAAAGCTCAATCTCAATTCGTTGTTTGCTTCCCTCGTATTCTAAATATTGCTTAATGATAAAGTAGGCTATAAGGCCCACAAAAACCATGGGCATTAATATTTCAAGCAGGGTTATAAAGCTTTCCATAAACAGTATTTTAGAATTTAAATATATGAATATTATAGCCTTTCAGGGCAGGTTTTCTGCTTCCTTAAGGAAAACAAAAGTAATTTTATAGCGCGAATAAAAACATGAACAGCAACTTCGGAAAAATATTTGGGGGAATAATCGGGTTCTTTCTGGCAAGGTTCGATGGGCTGATTGTTGGTATTTTGGTAGGCACTATAATTGATGAATACCTTAGCCCCAAACAAGCGGGTAAGGATAAAAACTTTTACAGCAATGCTTCGGCAAGCGGCAATGACCCTGCTTATTCCGGCGACTTTCATCAATTACTGCTTGCTCTTTCGGCTGCGGTTATGCAGAGTGATGGTAAAACCACGCGCTCGGAACTGAATTATGTGAAAGAGTTTTTTGTAAGGCAATTTGGTGTTGAGAAAACCAAGCAAGATATGCTGGTGCTGCGTGAAATGCTTAAACGCAATATGCCAGTTGATATGATAGCTTCTTCAATAAGGCAGAGAATGGAATACCAGGGCAGGCTGCAGCTATTGCATTACTTATTTGGCATTGCATACGCTGATGGTACTCTTTCATCGGAGGAGAGAGCGATACTGAACCGCATATCCGTAATGATGGGAGTAAGCCCAGTTGATTTGCGTTCAATTGCTGCTATGTTTATGGGGCGCAGCTCGGCTAATAGCGCTGTTGCATATGAAATATTAGGGGTTTCTAAAGATGCTGCTGAAGAGGATATAAAGAAGGCATACCGGCAAATGGCCATGCAACACCACCCCGATAAAGTGGCACATTTGGGAGAAGACAACCGCAAGGCAGCCGAAGAGAAGTTTAAGCGAATACAAGAGGCCTACGAGGATATTAAGAAAATGAGAGGTTTTTCCTGAAAAAGCCCCCTATTTTATTTTTGTAGGTGGAATACAATCTGTTTTTATCTTTGCAACCTTGTTGTATTTAAGATTTAGGATTTAAGAATTATGAATTGACAGATTTTAAATCTTATGTCATAAATCATACATCTTAAATAGTTTTAGCCCGGATGGCGAAATTGGTAGACGCATCACTTTGAGGGGGTGACGCCGGTAACGGTGTGCGAGTTCGAGTCTCGCTTCGGGCACAAAAGAATTAAGATTTAGGAGTTTAGAATTATGAATTACAAGTTTTAAATCTTATTTCCTAAATCCTGCTTCTTACATAAGTTAATGCCCGGGTGGCGAAATTGGTAAACGTTGCGGTCTCAGAAGCCGTTGGAGTTACATCCTTGAGAGTTCGAGTCTCTCCTCGGGCACATCAATACTCACTAGTAATATGTTGAAAGTAATGCCTATTTACGCAGAATAAAGTATCTGAAAACGAGATATTTGCGTAAATATTAGATAATGAAGAAGATAGATAAAATAGGGATACTGTAACACCCTGATATGTAACTCGTATACCCTTAATAAGATGTTAATAAAAAGCAAGGGGTATATTTAGGGAAATAATAGTACATTTGCCAGATAATGAAGAATTTTTACAGGTTCGTAATCGTTTTAGCTTTTTTTATTCTTCCATTTGGGGGTTATGGTCAGTACTTTTACCAAAAGCCATATAACCAATGGATATTTGGTTTTGGCCCTTCTCAGGCGCTTACAGATGTGGGTGGTTCACAAGACATTGGTACGCACTTTCTAAAAGACTGGAACTGGTCTGCTATACGTTACGCAGCGGAAGTTGGCTATCGCCATTATTTTAAGTCTAATATAGCTATGAGGGGAACCATAACCGGTGGTATGCTTTATGGTAATGACGCGTTAAGCGCTAATGATGTTCGTAATAATCGTAATTTGAATTTTCGCTCACCTATTGGTGAACTTACTTTGACAGGTGAATACTATTTTTACCAGAGCAGCCACATAGGGCACCGTTATCATATTCAGCATGCCAAAGGATTTAAACGATATAACTGGGATGCTTATGTATTCGGTGGTATTGGAGGATTCTTCTTTAACCCGCAGGGAAAATATACAAATGGAGTATGGTATAACCTTGCCCCGTTAAGTACTGAAGGCGAAGGTTTACCGGGTGGACCATCACATTATTCTCAAATTGCACTTTGTGTTCCTGCCGGATTAGGCGTAAGGTTAACTATCAATCCTCAATTTACAATTGGCCTTGAAATATCGGATAGGATATGGACAAGCACCGATTACCTTGATGATGCACATAACGTATACTATGATAATGCAACAATATTGAAGGATAAAGGTCCTATAGCCGCTTATTTTGCAGATCCTTCATTAGGTAAAATATCTGATCAGACTGTTACAGGGCAAGAAAGGGCGGATTCAAAGCATAACGATAATTACTTTTTTACGTTTATTACCTTCACGTATCAAACGTCACGCTTTCACAAAAGGACACGTTCCAAGTTCTAATATGTGTTAGGCAAGGCTATAGATCAATAGCCCGCTTTCAAATTTAGGTTCTATCCAGGTTGATTTAGGTGGCATTTCTTTGCCAATGTCTGCTACTGCTTTTAACTCATTAAATGAGATAGGATATAGGCAAAAAGCAGCCTTCATTTTCCCGCTGTCAACATTACGTTGCAATTCTTCCAGGTCTTTTATACCGGGTATAAATGCTATGCGCTTATCATTACGCAGATCTGTAATATTAAGGATTGGAGATAAGATATGGTTAGACAGTATACTTACGTCAAGCCTGTTTACAGGGTCAGATGAATCAAGCAAGCCATCTTTTAATTTAAGCAAGTACCAATGTTTGTTTGTGTAAACCGTTATTTCTTTTGCAGAAGCAGGTTTGCATGCGTGTTGTTCTTTCGGAATAACATGAAAATCCTTCTCCAGTTCTTTTAAGAACGCTTCAGATGAGTGTTCATTCAAGCTGGTAACCATACGGTCGAAGTTGAAAATGGTCAGTTCTTTATCTGCAAAAAAAGCAGCCATAAAATAATTATATGACTCATTACCTGTATGGGCAGGATTGTTTTTCTTCTTCGCTTCCGCAAGTAATGTTGATGATGCTGCCCTATGGTGGCCATCAGCAATATAGAGGTAGGGAATGCTTTTAAAATGTTCAGTTGTGGTAGCAATATCCTTTTCATCGGATACCTTCCACACCGAATGTTTTATATGATCGTAGGTGAAATCATAAAGAGGGGTAGTGTGCGATTTGGAAAACAGAAAGTCGTGCAGGCCTTTGTTATAAGGATGTGTGAGGCACACAGGCTCCGCATTAAAATCGCAAACGGTAAGGTATTCTTTTAGTTTTTCTTCTCTTTCAGCAAGCGTTTGCTCATGTATTTTAATAACGCTATTCTTATAATCATCAACCGATGCTAAAGCTATTATGCCAAGGTGTGAGCGTCCGTCTTTTATCTGGCGATAAATATAGAAGCAGGCTTTTTCATCCTGCTCGAATATATTCTCGTTTCTAAATTCAGTGAACTTGTTTTTAATAGTATGAAGCTGTTCAGTATAGCTGCCTTTATTTATTCTGCCGGAATAAATAACCTGAAGAAAGGAAAAAGGGTTGTTTGCTAAAATCTGTTGAATACTTGCTTGCGAGTATCTTTCAACGGAATGAGAAACCACGTGCGATACTTTATCAGCCGTAGGCCTTATAGCCTTAAATGGTTTTATTATTGACATAAGCCCTGCAAATGTAGGTCAATTTACCCATTTGAACCAACGCCCGGAATTAAATCTGCCCATTACAGATTTTTTTCCATGGTTCTGTTTCACTGAAAATATAATGAATGAAGCCTTACCCACAATGTGGTCTTCGGGTACAAAACCCCAGAAACGCGAATCTTCCGAATCGTCCCTGTTATCGCCCATCATGAAGTAGTAATCCATTTTAAAAGTATAATGCGTAGCATACTTGTGATCTATGAAAATAGAGTCGCCGCTTACGTCAAGGTTATGATGTTCATAGGTAGAAATAAGTTTATCGTAAAGTGTAAGGCTATCGGCACGTAAGTGAATGGTCATTCCTTTTTTAGGAATGTAAATGGGCCCGTAATTATCAGTATTCCACATGAACCTGCTACCACCTGGGAATAAGGTGTTCTCTGAATAGGATGAGGACATTAGGGTTACAGCTTGTATCCAGTGTTGTTTTCGTAAGGAATCGGCTTGCACTTTAGTGAGCATGTAATCATACTTATCTCCTATATAGCCAAAGCTGGCATCGCTCACATTAAATGTGCGGGTAATAAAGTCATCCAGCGTATCGCATTGGGTTTGTATCTCATACGAATATCTGAAATCAGGCAGGGCCTCAATTTGTTTACCGTTTATATAAACTGTTTTATTGGTGATAGAAAGTGTATCGCCCGGTAAGCCAATACAGCGTTTTACAAAGGTTGTTTTTTTGTCAACGGGTACATCAGTCTCTTGCGGATAGTTAAATACTACCACATCGTTACGTTTAACGTGTGTATAGCCCCATAGCCTGAAGTAGGGAAGTTCTATCCAGTCCACGAATGAATTTGTATTATGAGTGAATGGGAACTTGCCTTTGGTGAAAGGAAGTGATAACAATGTTTGAGGAAAGCGAGGGCCGTATGCCAGTTTATTTACCCATACAAAATCACCGGGGATAAGTTCATTTTCCATTGAGGCAGATGGGATGTAATATACCTCGCCTATAAAATTGCGGATTACAATGATAGATACCACCAGTATAAGCAGGCTAAAGAACCAATCTTTTATAATGGACTTTTTTCCCAATGAATTAGTATTTAATAATACGTGCCTGAAATTTCTATAAACGCAAGCCTATTTTAATTGCGAAGGTATTGAGTGTCAGAATCACATCGTTTGAGCCGGCATTATTGCCTGAATAAATAAGAGGCGAAATGCAATATTTATACTCTAATTCAATAAATATAGCATTGCCTGTTGCCATAAAATTCTTTTGGTAGCCGAATGAGAATTCAATTATGCTGCAGCCTTGCTGACTTAGGAATTTATACTCGGGCTTAAGGTCGTTTTGTCCTTCCCACACAAAGCCACCGTTGCTGACATTCGTAACAAGGGCATTATTATACATCATATACCGGTATACATACCCAAAGGTTGCATAGCATGTATGCGGATACCTTGTTTCAAAAGGGAAACAGAACTTATAGAGTATAGGAAACTGCAGTTCGTCAATATCCAAAGCATGGTTATAATTCGTCTCCCCATTCACCAGCAGAGAATAGCCGGGCTCAAAGTAATAGGAATCGAATGAAAATGATTCTTTATCAAAATCCATACCCACCAGTATGGATGCTGATTTAAGAATAGGTACTTCTATGGCAGCGCCAAGAATATATGCGCCATTTTTTTCAGTTGTGTTGGTATAATGCTCGTCGTTCCTTATAAGGCTCCAGGCAGGCCCGGCGTCTATTCTAAGCTTAACAGACCTTTCGTGTGGTGCCGTTTGGGTTCTTGCTCCTTTGAATGGATTCCAATGGAATTTGCTGGGTGACGATTGTGCATGTGCATCAATGCCTGCGGCAAACATAAATATGCCCAAAAATATTGATGCCGGCTTTCTACCCATACACATGGTTATAGAACAAATTTACGCATTTAAGGTTCTCAGCTTACTATGCTTAATACCATAGCTAAAATATATGGTAAGGCCAATGCCAAGCCATATGGCAAACCATCCCCAACTGCCCAGTTTTATCTGGGTCATAAGGAAGAAGCAGGAAAGCATACCCACAACAGGTATAAGCGATAATTTCCTTAGTACCGAATATATGAGCATAACTAGGCAGATAACCACAAATATGAAGAATGGGATACGCTCCACAAAAGCATCTGAAATGCTGACGTTTTCTGCTTTTGCTATATCGCCCAGGTTAAAGAAACCCGATAACATACCCGGCGCAGCGTAGTAAAATATTAAGCCTATAGCAGCAAATATGAGTGGCAGGAAAATCCTTCCGTTAATATACGGCACTTTGAATTTAGGTTCTGGTCCGCTTTTATCTTTCTGCAATACAAGTATACCGCCACATACCAATACGAATGCAAAAAGTGTACCTATACTGGTAAGGTCGGTTACGAAATTCTGGTCGAGGAACAGGGCAGGAATGCCCACCAGCAAGCCTGTTACAATAGTTGAAAAAGAGGGAGTTTTAAACTTAGGATGAACTTTTTTGAAACGATCTGGCAACAGGCCATCGCGGCTCATACTCATCCATATACGGGGCTGGCCCAATTGGAAAACAAGCATAACGCTGGTGGTTGCAACTACGGCACTTAATGCAATTATTCCGCCTAGCCAGTTCATACCTATCTGGTTAAAGGCATTGGCAAGAAAATCGGGTGTATCAAGATTGGTGTATTTAACCATACCTGTTAATACTAACGCTAATGATATATAGAGTATTGTACAGATGATAAGCGAATACATCATTCCCCTTGGAAGATCACGCTGCGGGTTCTTACATTCTTCTGCAGTGGTAGATATAGCATCGAAACCTATATAAGCAAAGAATACGGCTGATACCCCTTTCAGTACACCGCCCATGCCATTAGGCAAAAACGGGTGCCAGTTAGAAGTATGTACATGGGTGCAGCCTATGGCTATTACGGCTAATACCACTATGAGTTTAAAGGCTACCATAAAGTTGCTGCCTGTGCGCGATTCTTTAATACCCATGTATGCGACAGATGTAACCAGAATAGTAATGATAAGCGCAGGAATATTAAAGATAATAGGCATGCTGCCAATGTGCGGGGCACTTGTCCAAAGGTTATGGTATGCGGTAAGGTCGTTTGTAATAGTGCCATGTGCCGCTGTAACCTCCATGAATTTAGCATTGCCGTTCTTCACTTCCAAAAAGCTCATGCTTAACCATTGTGGTATATGTATACCAATATTGTCGAAGAGGCTAGTAAGGTTCGATGACCATGAAATGGCGACGACTATATTACCAATGGCATATTCCATAATAAGCGCCCAACCGATTATCCATGCTATCATTTCGCCAAAGGCCACATAAGAATAGGTGTATGCACTGCCTGAAATCGGAACGCGTGAAGCAAATTCGGCATAACAGAAAGCAGAGAATGCGCAGACAATAGGAGTAATGATAAAGAGAATAATAACACCAGGGCCACCATCAAAACAGGCTGTCCCCACGGTCGAGAAAATTCCTGCGCCAACAATAGCTGCAATACCTAATGCAGTAAGGTCCCTTACAGAAAGTATTTTGTTTAACGCATTTCCGCTATGCGCATCTGCCTCAAGGCGATCCTGTATTTGCTTGTGCGATTTACGTTCAAAAAGGTGTTTGCGCTGAAATGCCATGCCGGGTTTTATTTTTTTAGTTTCAAAATGCGTTTCAATTTTTCTTTATCATATATCAGAAGCAGCAAAATAAGCATAAAAGGTATTACCACCGACTTATACCGCTCAATGCCGCCATATAGGGGCGTGGCTAAGCCAATAAGTACAAGCATAAGAAGGGAATAACTCAGGCAAAGTGCCATTATATTCTGGTGTTCGGGTTTGCGTTTATAACAGAGTAGAGCAAGGGCAATCAATAAAAGCACTGCAAGGTTTTCTGCCATATATATCTTAACCATGCCCGATGATACCTTTTCGCCCGGCAATGGCCTGATAAGCGCTACAGCCAATGCAGCCGGAATATGTTTCACCAGGCTCAAGATGGTTGGTTCAATAGGAGCGATATCTACTTTGCTATTGGCGGGTTGGGTGTAAATATCAAGTCGGTAAAGGGTAAAATCGTCAGCATAGGGATGAAGGGTATCGCCCTGCCGCAAGCGAATAAGTTCATAATGCGTATCTTTTTTCAGGCGGAAAGGCGCAATAACTCCTGTAACTTGTTCTTTGTAACAGAATGCCGATGATGTTATATAAGGAATGCCACCATGATGCAAAAGAGAATCGGCATAAGCATTGGCAGGGATAATGGCAGTTGAATCCTGAACATCTAAGCGGGCATACATGCCACTGTCTTTGCCTTGCACTTCAAGGTAAATACCACCACGCACCATACGGTTCAGGTCCCTTTGCTTATCGGACATCATTTGCAGGGGATTAAGTTTTGGGAAAAACACATTGAGGTTTAACCCGACCAATAGGTAAAGCCCTGTAAAGCCAATATTGGTGAGCCAAGGGTGATTGGCACAGGTGCGTACTTTCTTTATCAGGAACTCTGATTTAAGGGCCGGAATAATGCACAGCAATACATAAGCCTTTGCCTCAAATAGCAGGATAAAACCCAGCAGGACCATCAAGCTATTTTTCAACAGAGAACCTTGCTTATTTAGAGCCTTTAAATAGAAGTAAAGGGTTAATCCCAGGCCAAGGAAGACTAAACCCTCTTTTAAAATACCCGAACCCCAAAGCAGTACCGAGGGAAAGAGAAACAGTGCGAAAAACAGTTCTTTAGGTTTATCGGTTAGGTATGGATAGAAAGCTTTGTACAAATAACTAAGCCCCACAAGCGATATAAAGCACATGAATATTACATGCACACCATAATTGCCACCCGATAAAAACATAAAGAATGTATTCAGGCGGATGATGAAATGGCTGTTGTTATATAGGTTGCTATCGTGGTCATTCAGCCAGCTATTCATCTGGTGGTAATAGGCCTGTATATGCGGATCGGAATCACCAATGCCGGTGAACATTTTTACAAAGTCGGAGAAATTGCTGTGTACGCATTGGTATATCATTTTACCATCGTCGTAGTACTTAAATATGTCCGATGTATACCTGTTGTTGTAGTGGTAAGCATATATATACCAGAGCAGTGTACCAAAGCCCAGCTTTAGAGCAAAGGCTGCAATGGTATACCAATTCTTTAAGCCAGGTAAATGGAACAGTGGGCTTTTAAGAATGATTATAGAAAATAGAACAAGGTAAAAAGCGCAAAATATTATGCCCATCATTGGCTATGCCTGATTTTATTCAAAAATAACATTATTTGCCTGAAGCCCTCACCCCAAACCCTCTCCCTTTGGAGAGGGAGAAATTATTCCTTCTCCTATGGGAGAAGGTAATGATGAGGGCGGTTTTATCCCCTCCGTCGAAGGGACAGGGGGTGGGTACTGTATTTGTGTCCCCCTTTGGAGGGGGTAGGGGGAGGAATGCTTTTGTCACACTGAGCCTGTCGAAGTATTAACCGCAAAGAACGCAGATTATACAGCCACGCAAAGAGTACAAAGAAAATCCCCTCCGACGGAGGGGCAGGGGTGGGTATGCTCTTTAAAGAGCAAAATCTATGAACACCGCCAGTGGCTCAGAATAGCTACTGTATAGCTTTGTTGTCTTTTGATTGGTCGGTGTAGGTGCAGGGCCTGTAACTGTTCCGACAGGAGTATAGTAAGTGCGATTATTATCTGTTTCACTATTGATGATATAGCTGGTCGATGTTAACAAGCTCAATCTTCTTGAGAGTTTAAATCTAAATCCAACAAAAGGGCCAAAGCCATAGATCTGCGTTTTTGTTTCAATGCCATTAGCATAACCACCACTCCAATATTGTGCGTCATTTTTTGAATAGGCAATACTTGGCCTAAAGTCAGCACCATAAAATACCTGCCATTTTTTGCTTAGGTTATTGTAAAATTCCCATCCTATTATGAAATGGATCGAATATGAATTGTTATTGTACTTATTTGAATCGGTAGTATAGGGACTAGGAATATTACTATTTGAAAAGTCTGCACCTATGGCGACACGCAAATTACCGCAACTGAAATGTCTGCGATAGGTTATGTAATAATTATCTTCAACGGGTGGAGTTGTACTTGAATTAAAATTTAAAAACTGCCTGAGAAAACCGGTTGCATTAATACCAAATTCGTTATTATGCTGTTTTATTTTTATAGTATCCTTATTGGGCTGTTTTACTTTTGTACTGTCTTGGGCAAATGCTGAAAGCCCCAATAAGCATAAGGCAATTATAAGTTGATATTTCTTCATGGGGGTTTTGTTTGAAGGAATTAACGTTATTAGTCTACACTTATTATAAGGTAGTAATATC
>Ga0210388_10000915_pt1 | contig 23407 bp, 10 predicted proteins | sample IncBWC19OmetaG_FD_155485 | JGI IMG/M metagenome (GOLD analysis project Ga0210388, IMG submission 155485) | Forest soil microbial communities from Barre Woods Harvard Forest LTER site, Petersham, Massachusetts, United States - Inc-BW-C-19-O ...
GACGGCGTCGGCGACCGCTCGCAGCGTCGAGGCAGCGAACAGGCCAGCGAGGCTGATCGAGACCCCCAGCCGGGCCTCGACCAAGCTGACGAACCGCACCGCCAGCAACGAATGTCCGCCCAGCGCGAAGAAATCGTCGTCGATCCCGATCTGGTCGACGCCCAGCAGATCCTGCCAGATCTCGGCGATCGCCACGTCGACGTCGTCCCGAAGACCCTCCGCGTCGCCTGCGCTCCGGGGTGCGATGACGGGCGCCGGCAGCGCTTTGCGGTCGACCTTCCCGGCCGGCGTGAGCGGCAGCGCGGCGAGCGCGACGAAGTGCTGCGGCACCATGTACGGCGGCAGGGCCGCTTGCAGGTGCGCCCGCAACGCCTCGACGTCGACGGACTGCCCGGCGCCGGCGACGAGGTAGGCCACCAGCTGTGCGTCTCCGCCCGGTCGCGTGAACAGGTTCACCGCCGCCTTGCTCACGCCGGCGAACCGCTCGAGCACCACTTCGATCTCGCCGAGCTCGATCCGGAAGCCGCGCACCTTGACCTGGAAGTCACTGCGTCCAAGACAGTCGAGGTCGCCGTCCGCCAGCACCCGGCCGAGGTCGCCGGTGCGGTACATCCGCTCGCCGGGGATGAAGGGGCTCTCGATGAAGCGCTCGCGCGTCAGCTCGTCGCGGCCGGCATAGCCGAGCGCGACCCCTTCGCCCGCGATCCAGATCTCACCGGAGGCCCCGACTGGCACGTTCGCCAGATCGGCGTCGAGGACGTAAACGCGGGTGTTGTCGATGGGCCGACCGATGGTGATGCGCGCGCCTGGCCGCACCCGTTTGACGGTGGACCAGATGGTCGTCTCCGTCGGCCCGTACATGTTCCAGATCTCCCCCACCCGAGCGCCGAGCGCGACGAGCAGGCTCTCCGGCAGCGGCTCCCCACCGCACAGGACGCGCAGGTGCTTGCGGCCGCGCCAGCCCGCGTCCATCAGCATGCGCCAGGTGGCGGGCGTCGCCTGCATGACGGAGATGCTCTCCGCGTCCATGAGCCGGGCCAGCGCGTCGGGATCCGAGGCGGTGCGGCGGCTGGCGATGACGACCGTGCCGCCCGCCACCAGCGGCAAGAAGAGCTCGAGCCCGGCGATGTCGAAGCTGATGGTCGTCACCGCCAGCAGCCGATCGTCGGAGGTGAACCCCGGCTCGCGCTGCATCGACGCGAGAAAGTTCTCCAGCGCGCGGTGGGGGATCTCGACGCCCTTCGGTCGGCCGGTCGAGCCCGAGGTGAACAGCACGTAGGCGCGATCTTCCCCCCCGACCGTCACGGCCGGCGGCTGCTCGGGCTCGGCGTCCAGCTCCGACTTGATGGCATCGAGGCGGATGGTTGTCTCGACCCGCGGCGCGGCGGCGGCCGCCGCGGTCTCGGTGAGAACGATGCGGACGCGGGCGTCCTCGGCCATCATGGCCAGCCGGGCCGGCGGATAGCCCGGATCCATCGGGACATAGGCGGCGCCGCACTTGAGCACCGCCAGCAGCGCGATCGGGAGCTGCTCCGACCGTTCCAGGCAGACCCCCACGCAGTCGCGCTCGCGCACCCCCTCTTTGCGCAGGCGGTGCGCCAACCGGTTGGCGCGCCGATCCAGGTCGGCATACGACAGCGTCTGGGTGCCGAAGCGAACGGCGGTGTGCTGGGGGCGCCGGGCGGCCTGGGCGGCCACGCGCTCGTGAACCGGCGTCCGCGTGAGCGGACGTTGGGTGGTGTTGAGATCGGCCAGCAGCTTCACCTCGTCGGGCCCGAGCAGCGCCAGATTCTTGATTGGCGTTTCCGGCCGAGCGACCAGGTCGGCGATCAGCGTCTCGAGCTCGCACATCCAGCGTCGAATGGTGGCCTCGTCGAACAGCGCCGTGCTGTACGACCACTCGACGATCAGGCGATCGCGGTGGTCGACGGCATTGACGAACAGCTCGAAGCTCTCGAACGCCCGCGGGACGCTCTCGCAGGTGGCCTCGATCGGGCCGAAGTCCAGCTTGCCGAAGGCCAGGTCGACGTTCACGCAGACCGGAACCAGGGGGATCCGACTGGGATCGAAGGGGACGTTGAGCTTGCGGAGCAGGCTGCTGAACGTCACCTGCTGGTGATCGAGCGCGTCCAGCATGCCGGGCTTGGACGCCTTCAGCTGGGCGGCGAACGTCGCCGACGGATCGACCGCGACGCGAATGGGGAGCAGGTGCACGCAGTGGCCGACCAGGGAAGAGGCGCCGACCGCGGCCTGCCCCGCCGCGGGCATCCCGACGACCAGGTCGTGCTGGCCGGTGAGGCGCGCGAGCCACATCTGGAAAGCGCCCATCAAGGTCACCGTGAAGGTGCATCCGGCCCGGGCCCCCAGCTGGCGCAGAGGCGCCACCAGGCGCGGATCGAGCGGGAGGTCGAGCCGCCGAGAGGCGTACGTTCGGCGTGGCGGATACGGCCGGTCGGTGGGCAGATCGATCGGCTTCGGCGAGCCGGACAGGCGGTCGATCCAGAACGTCTCGTCGGCCGCCCCCTCGGGACTCTGGGAACGCTCGCGCAGCGATGAGGCGTAGGCCGCGAACGAGGCGGCGGGCCCCAGTTTGGCTTGCGCCGGGGTCGGCGCCACCGGCCAGACGGAGACGCCGGCCCGGTAGAGGGCCGCCAGCTCCTGAATCAGCACGCCCGCCGACCAACCGTCGCACACGACGTGGTGCGCGCAGAACACCAACTTGTGAAGGTCCGGCGCGACGCGAATGAGCGAGGTCCGGAAGAGCGGCGCCCGTCCGAGATCGAACGGCGTCTCCACCTCGGCCCGCAACAGCGCCTCGATCCGACGCTCGCGCTCTTCGACCGGAAGGTCGCTGACGTCGCGGCGGACCAGCAGGTTCTGCAACGTGGACAACACCGTGAAGCGCTGTCCGTCATTGGTGAAGCTGCACCGCAACGCCTCGTGGCGATCGGCCAAAATCTGAAGGGCCGCCGCCAGCAGATCGGCGTTCAAGTTACCGCGGAAAGTGAGGACGAGGCACTCGTTGAAGGCCCGGTTGGCGTTGTCGCCACCGACCTTGGAGGCCATCCACAGCTCCTGTTGGGGCGCCGTCGGCGACAGCGAGGCGAACAGATCGCCGCCGGCGAACGGATCGTGCTCCATCGGGATGGCTTGCGAATCGCGGGGCGCGGAGGTCTGCGTCATCTACTCACCTTGTCGGCCCAACGCCGTCCGGTCGCTCGCCGGCCTCGTGGTTGTCGCCATCCTGCTCGGAACCTGGATCTCTTCCAGGTCGACGCGGCCGAAGCGGCCGACCGGCCGCAAGAGCGACCGCACCGACGCCGCCGGCGCCTCGCCCTCGAGCGCCACGTACGCCACCCGGTACCGCGCCGTGAGGTCGCTGAAGACCCCGGTGTCGCCGCTCTGCAGCGCCTGGTACATCCGGTCGTTGTCCGCCTCCCGCTGCGTGAACGAGACGTAAGGGTTCGAGTAGTTCATGGGCATGCGAACGACGCCGCGGCCGGCCGCGCCCACGGTGTACCTGGCGGTCTCCCCATGGCTGAGGATCACGGTGTCCGCCGGCGTGTGAGCACGCAACCAGGCGTAGAGGTCGCCGAGCGCTGGGTCCGCCGCGAACCCCAGAGAGGCCTCCCGGTAGTGGGAGAGATCGCGATCCTCGAGGTGCCGGGGCAACAACAAGACCGCCAGCACGACCAGCGTTCCGACCGAAAGCAGCGCTTCGGGCACACGCCCCTTCCCGGCGCTTCCGATCCGCCGGGCGAGAGCTCGGATGATGGCGAGGAAACCGACGCCGAACGCCAGCAGCTCGAGCAGGTTCAGGTAGAGGTGGAAATGAAGGTTCGGGACCAGCATCGGCAGCAGGAGGAGGTGGAAGTTCTCCAGGATCTGCGCGGCCAACCCGTAGCCGAAGAGCGCGATCGTCGCCACCGCGAACGCGAACAGCAAACGCCGGGGTGCCGTCCGCGCGTACTCGGTCGTCGCCTTGGCGTCCGCGTCGGAGGCGGTCGTCCGCCAGACGCGCCAGGCGCCGGATCGCCACAGCTCGACCAGTCCCACCGCCGCGACCGCCGTCCGCGGTCTCACAAACTCCATCAAGATCTCGTGCAAGGTGACTCCCACCTTCCGGGCCGGATCGCTGTTGATTGTATGCAGGTGGTACGTTCGGATCAGCGGCGCCATGTAGGGGAGCGCCAAGGCGAGCGACACCACCGCTATGAGGATCAACTCCATCCACGGGCGGCGCCGTTCGTACGACGACGGAGCCGCCAGTGACGATATCATCGCATAGATGGCCATCGCGAGGGCCAGCAAAAAGGCCGGCGCGGGGTGCACCAGGAAAGTCAGGCCCAGCAGCGCGCCCGTGAGCAAGCTGCGGACACGCCGGGGCGGGGCGGGCCGGGCCTCGTCGGCTTGCCCTTGCCCTTGGGGGCCTCCCGGCGTCCTTCTCCCGAACGCCGGGTGCGCCCACAGCGTCGCGAAGGTCGGCCCCAGGGCGAAGGCGAACGGCCAGAGCCAGGCCGAGTAGGTGGCGTACTTCCAGGGTTCGAGCGACTGGGGCCCGAAGAACATCAGGCCGAACACGGCCGCGGTCGCCGCCAGCGCCCCCACCCAGCGGCGGGCCACCAGGAAGAAGAAGATCGGCCCCAGAAGGTTCAGCCAGGGACCGCCGCGCGTGTACACGATGTGCGTCGCCACGCCCGACAGGCGCGCGATGCCGGCCACCAGCGCTGGCAGGAGCGGCGGGTACCAACGAACCTCGCCCGGATACGTGTGATCGCCCCACCAGTTTCCGTCCAGCAGCGCGTTGGCGGCGCCGAGATCGCGGTACAGATCGGCCTCGGCGGGCCACGACAGATCGCGGACCGCGTGCCACGCGCAAGCGAGCGCGACGCAGAGGCCGATGCCGAAACCCAACCAGGCCGCGCGGTTCGCAGTTGCCGCCTCCGTCGGGTCGGTCGTTGCTGCTCCGCCTGTCATGGTGTCATGTCGAAGCGCGCAGCTTATCGCAACGGTGTCGGCTTGTCCGGACGGCCAGCGCACGACTTGACAACGTCCACGCGCCCAAGAATTCCCGATTCGGCGCTGGCTCGCCCGGAGCTCTCCGTGCGCCCTCCCTGTCGCGAAAACGCCTAGGGCAAACCCTGATCGGCCTGGTAAATCTCGGCGCTCGGGAGGGCGGCTGCCATGTTACGATATCGCGGGTGGTTCGAGGCGAGATGACACCTGACGTGCGTGCGCTCGTCTCCAGGTTCGAGGGCATGGCGGTTCGTCATCCCAACACCACCGCCGTGACCGACGGCAAACGCTCGCTCACGTACGCAGAGCTCAACGCCCGCAGCAATCGTCTGGCCCACCTGCTCTCGACGCGCGGAGCGGCGGCGGGCCGACCGATCGCCGTCGCCGCGGAACGATCGATCGAGGCGATGGTCGCCGTGGTGGCTGTCCTGAAGACGGCCACCGGCTACCTGCCGCTCGACGCCGAGTATCCCGCGGAGCGATTGGCCTTCATGCTGGAGGATTCCGGGGCGACCACCCTGCTGGTGAGCGCGCGGCTCCGCGAACGGTTCGCCGATTTCAAGGGCGCCACCATCACGCTCGAGGAGCTGGACGCCGCGACGGACGGGCTCCCCGAGGCCGATCCGGTGGCTCCCCTCCCGGCGGACGCGCTCGGGTACGTCATCTACACCTCCGGATCGACCGGAAAGCCGAAGGGGGTCGCGCTCGGTCGCTCGGCGCTCGACAACCTGATCGGCTGGCAGCTCCAGCAGACCTCCGTCCTCGAGGGCGGTCGAACGTTGCAGTTCAGCCCGCTGTCTTTCGACGTCTCGTTCCAGGAGATCTGGGCGACCTTGAGCGCCGGTGGAACGCTGGTGCTCATCGACGAGGCGACGCGGATCGATGCGCGCCGGCTCCTCGGGTTCCTGCGCGAACAGCGGATCGATCGCCTGTTCCTGCCGTTCGTCGCCCTGCAGGCGCTGAGCGACGCCGCCGAGCACGCGAACGATCTGCCATCCTCGCTCAAGGAGGTCATCACGGCGGGCGAGCAGCTCCAGATCACGCCAGCGGTGGCGCGATTTTTCGCTCGGCTCGCCCCCTGCGCCCTCTACAATCACTACGGCCCGAGCGAGACCCACGTGGTCACCTCCTACAAGCTGGAAGGGACGCCGGACCTCTGGCCCCGCCTGCCGCCGATCGGCCGCGCGATCGACAACGTTCGGACCTATGTCCTGGGAGACGACGGCCAGCCGGTGCCCGAGGGGCTCGAGGGCGAGCTCTACATCGGCGGGGTGGCGCTGGCCGACGGATACGTCGGGCGTCCGGAGCTGACGCGCGAGCGGTTTTTGCCCGATCCCTTCCACGGAGAGCCCGGCGCGCGCATGTACCGCACCGGCGATCTGGTGCAGCTGCTGCCCGGGGGGGATCTGCAGTTCCTTGGCCGCCGCGACGGACAGGTCAAGGTTCGTGGGTTTCGCATCGAGCTCGGGGAGATCGAGGTCGCGCTGAGCCGGCATCCGTCGGTCTCCCAGGTCGCGGTCATCGCGCGCCAGGATGGCCCCCAGCAGGGCGAGAAGCGCCTCGTCGCCTACGTCGTGCCGGCCCAGGGTCAGAGCAGGAGCATCACCGCGCTCCGGACGCACCTGGCGGCCGAGCTGCCCGACTACATGGTCCCATCGATCTTCGTTTTCCTCGACGCCCTGCCGAGGACTCCCAGCGGGAAGGTCGATCGCCGCGCGCTGCCGGCGCCCACCCGAGATCGACCCAATCTGGATCAACCCTACGTCGAACCGCGGACGCCGCTCGAGATCAAGATCTGCGCGCTCTGGAGCGCGTTGCTCGACGTCGAGCCGGTCGGGGTGCGCGACGACTTCTTCGATCTCGGGGGAACGTCCCTGATCGCGCTGCGCTTTGCCGGCCAGCTCGCGCGGGAGGGACACGACCTACCGATCGTTCAGCTGTTCGAACGGCCGACGCCCGCCGGGCTGGCAGCGTTCATCGAGCAGGGGGCTGGCAGCGTCGACTATCTCGCGGAAGCACGGGACCGTGGACGGCGCTCGGGCCAGCCGGCGGAGGGCGGGGACGAGATCGCCGTCGTCGGCCTGGCGGGACGGTTCCCCGGGGCGCCGGACATAGAAACCCTCTGGCGCAATCTCTGCGAAGGACGCGAGGCCGTCCGATTCTTTCGCGACGAGGAGCTCGACCCGCGGGTCCCCGCGGAGCTCCGGCGCGACAGCAAGTACGTGGCGGCACGGGGTCTCCTCGACGATCCCGACCTCTTCGACGCGGCGCTGTTCGGGATCGCCCCGCGCGAAGCCGAGGTCCTCGACCCGCAGCAACGGATCCTGCTCGAGCTCGCCTGGCATGCGCTCGAAGACGCGGGGTGTGACCCGTCCCGGTTCGACGGACGGATCGGCGTCTGGGCGGGCGTCATGAACAACACCTACTTCGCCGAGAACGTCGTTCGGCGGCCGGACGTGATCGAGACCTTCGGGGCGTTCAACGTGATGACCGCCAACGAGAAGGACTACGTCGCCACCCGGATTTCGCACCGGCTCGACCTCACCGGTCCGAGCGTCAGCGTCCACACCGCCTGCTCCACGTCGCTGGTCGCCATTCACATGGCGGCGCAGAGCCTGCGCGGCTTCGAGTGCGATCTCGCGCTGGCCGGCGGCGCCAGCGTCGCCGTCCCCTCGAGCGCCGGCTACGTCTACAACGAGGGCGGCATGCTCTCCGCCGACGGCCACTGCCGGCCGTTCGACGCCGCCGCGACCGGCACGCTGTTCAGCGACGGCGCCGCGGTGGTGGCGCTTCGCCGGCTGTCGGACGCGCGGCGCGACGGCGACCGCGTCTACGCGGTGCTCAAGGGGAGCGCCATCAACAACGACGGTGCGCGCAAGGCCAGCTTCACGGCGCCCAGCGCCGAAGGCCAGGCGCGCGCCGTGGCGGCGGCGCTGGCCGCGGCCGGCGTCCCCAGCGATTCGATCGGCTACGTGGAGGCGCACGGCACCGCCACGCCGCTCGGCGACCCGATCGAGGTGGCTGGGCTGCTGCGGGTCTTCGGCCCCGGCAAGGACAAGGAGAACGGACCGACCTGCGGGCTCGGGTCCATCAAGAGCAACTTCGGTCACCTGACCGCCGCGGCGGGCGTCACCGGTTTCATCAAGACGGTGCTGGCCGTTTCCCGCGGCAAGCTCCCCCCCACCCTTCACTTCAAGGCCCCCAATCCGGCGATCGACTTCGGTGGCCGCTTCTACGTCGTCGACGCGCTTCGCGACTGGCCGCGCGGGGAGACGCCGAGACGGGCGGGGGTCAGCTCGATGGGTGTCGGCGGAACCAACGCCCACGCCGTGGTCGAAGAGCCGCCGGCGATCGACGAAGGGGACGACCAAAGGGATCCGGGCCGCCCGGTCGAATCGCTCTGGCTGAGCGCCCGGACCGATGCGTCCTTGAACGCGCTCAGCGCATCGTTGGCGGACCACTTGCGGCGCCACCCCGACGCGAACCTCGCGGACGTGGCCTTCACGCTGGGCCGCCGGCGCACCCTGGCCCGCCGACGCGCCGTCGTCGGCGCCACCGCCGAGGAGATCGCCGCCGCCCTCAACGCCGGCCACCCGAGCGCCAGCACCAACAGCGCCATCAACAACGTGGTCACCGGCGCGGAACCGGTGATCGCCTTCGTCTTTCCCGGCCAGGGGAGCCAGTACCCGGGGATGGGGAAGGGGATCGAGGAGAGCGAGCCGACCTTCCGCGCGGCGCTGGCTCAGTGCGCATCGATCCTGAGAGGACACCTCGACGTCGATCTGCTGGCGCTGCTCGACTCCGGACCGCAGGACGAGCAGGCGGCCGCCCGCCTGCGGGAGACGCGCTACGCGCAGCCGACGCTGTTCGCGGTGGAATATGCGCTGGCACAGCTGTTCTTGAGCTGGGGCGTGCGACCGGCGGCCATGCTCGGGCACAGCGTGGGCGAGTTCGTCGCCGCGACCATCGCCGGCGTGTTCCGGCTCGAGGATGCGCTGGCGCTGGTGGCGGCGCGGGGTCGCTTGATGCAATCGATGGCCCCCGGGAGCATGCTCTCGGTTCGGGCGGCGCCGTCCGCCGTCGCCGCGCACCTGGTCGAGGGGGCGGAGATTGCGGCCATCAACGCCCCGTCACTGTGCGTGGTCGCCGGTCCCGACAGCGCCGTCGCGGCCGTCATGGCCGGTCTCGAAGCCGCGTCGATCCCCTGCAAGCGCCTTCACACCTCGCACGCATTTCACACGGCGATGATGGACCAGGCGGTGCCGGAGTTCGCCGAGATCCTCCGGTCGGTTCCGCTCGAGCGGCCCCGAATTCCCCTGGTGTCGTCGGCCACCGGGCGCTGGATGACGGACGATGAGGCGATCGATCCGACCTATTGGGCGCGCCACATGCGCGTCCCCGTCCAGTTCGCGACCGCGCTTCAGACCTGGTTCGCCGGCCGCAGCGACGTCGCTCTCGAGCTCGGTCCGGGAGGGACGCTGCCGTCGCTCGTCCGCCAATCCCTGGGCGATCGCCCGGACCGGGTCGCGGTGATCTCGGCGATGGGATCGGCCCGGGAGCCCGCAGGCGAGCGGCAGGCCTTGATGCGCGCGGTGGGAGCCCTCTGGACGCGAGGTGCGCCGGTCGATCCACGCGGCTTCTGGATGCATCAGCGCCGGCGGCAGGTCGACCTGCCGTTGTATTCATTCGATCGGCGGCGCTACTGGATCGATCCGCCGGAATATCTCCCGGCAGATCGCGTTATTGACGAACGGTCAGCTGGCCCGTTGGCTCCGCCGGCTGTTCGACAGGAAGAGATCGAGGTTCCCATGCAAAACGACGACGCGCGCAAACTGAAAATATCCCACAAGGTTCGCGATGTCCTGGAGCAAGCCTCGGGTCTATCGCTGGGCGATTCCGACGCGAACCTCTCCTTCCCCGAGCTGGGCGTCGATTCGTTGGTGTTGACCCAGGCGGCGCTCACCTTGAAGAAGACGTTCGCCGTCGAGGTCACGTTCCGGCAGCTCTCGGGCGAGCTGGGATCGATCGGCGCGGTCGTCGACTATCTGCTCTCCCGCTTGCCGCCGGAGCCTGCGGCCGCGCTCAAGACTGATCCGAAGGCCGAGCCAAAGACCGTCACCGCCGGCCTGGTGAAGCCGGTGGCCGTGAGGCCGGCCCTGCTCGGCTCTGACGAGAGTCCGGCCACCGCGGCGCTCGCGTTGGCTCCCCCGCTGCTGGCCGCGCCGACGGATGGAGCGGGTGCGACACCCTGGGTGCGCGATCTGTTCGCGCAGCAGCTCGCCGTGATCGCGCGTCAGATCGAGGTTCTGAGCGGCGGCCGGGTGATCCCTGAGCCGGCCATCGCGGCGGCACCGGCCGAACGTGACGGCGGCGCGAGCTCCCGGCCCGCGCCGCAAGCTGAAGCCGTCGCGCCACCAGCGCCGGCCGTCATTGCCGGGCCGGCGGCGGCGGCGGCGGAGCCACCGAAGCCGTTCGGCGCCCAGGCCCGGATCGAGCGGACCCGGCGCGACATCGGTATTCCACAGGCCAAGCTCGACGCCTTCATTCAAAGGTACGTGGCACGGACGCCCGGTTCCAAGGCGTACACGACGGCCCACAGACCGCACTTCGCCGACCCGCGAACGGTCTCGGGCTTCCGGCCCGCCCTCAAGGAGATCACCTACCCGATCGTGGTCAACCGATCGAAGGGCGCCCGGATGTGGGACGTCGACGGAAACGAGTACATCGATCTCGCCTGTGGCTTTGGGTCGAGCTTCTTCGGGCACTCCGCCGACTTCATCAACGACGCGCTCAAGGCGCAGCTCGAGCTCGGCGTGGAGATCGGCGCGCAACACCCGTTGGCCGGTGAGGTCGCGCGCCTCATCGCCGAGATGACCGGCATGGACCGGGTGGCCCTCTGCAACACCGGCTCCGAGGCGGTGCTGGGCGCGACGCGGCTGGCCCGCACCGTCACCGGCAACTCGTTGATCGTCATGTTCAACGGCGCCTACCACGGCATCTTCGACGAGGTGATCGTGCGCGGGTCGCCCTCTGGGCGATCGTTCCCGGCGGCGTCCGGGATTCCGCCCGAGGCGGTTGCCAACACGCTGATCCTCGACTACGGGACGGAGGCGTCGCTGCGCGTGATTCGCGAGCGCGCCGCCGATCTGGCGGCGGTGCTCGTCGAGCCGGTCCAGAGCCGCCGCCCCGACTTTCAGCCGAAGGAGTTTTTGACCGATCTGCGGGCGGTCACCGCCCAGGCCGGCTGTGCCCTCATCTTCGACGAGGTCATCACCGGGTTCAGGATCTCGCCCGGCGGCGCGCAGGAGCACTTCGGGATCCGGGCCGACCTCGCGACCTACGGCAAGATCATCGGTGGCGGCATGCCGATCGGCGCCATCGCGGGCATCCCCCGCTTCATGGACGGCCTCGACGGCGGCATGTGGCAGTACGGAGATGATTCGATCCCGGAGATCGGCGTGACGTATTTCGCCGGGACCTTCGTCCGCCACCCGGTGGCCCTGGCGGCCGCACGCGCAGCTCTCATCTATCTGAAGGAGAAGGGCCCCGCTCTGCAGCGGGAGCTCAACGCCCGCACCGATCGATTCGTGCGCGAGCTCAACGAGCACTTCGAGCGGGTGGGCGCGCCGGTGCACATCGCCAGCTTCGGGTCGCTGTTCAAGATGCACGTCGACGAGGCGCTCCCCTTGGGCGCGCTGTTCTTCCATGCGTTGCGCGCCCGCGGCGTTCACATCTGGGAGGGCCGCCCCGGCTTCCTCACGGTCGCGCACGACGACGCGGTGGTCGCGCAGCTCACCCGGGCCTTCAAGGACGCCGTGGCAGAGGCGCAGCAGAACGAGTTCTTCCCGTCGGCGCCCGCCAACCGCGCTGCCTTGACCGAGTCGGCCGCGCCGGCACCCGGCGCCCGTCTCGGCAAGGATCCCGACGGCACCCCGGCCTGGTACGTCCCCGATCCGGAACGACCCGGCAAGTACGTGCGCCTCGGTGATGCATGACGATCCATTGCCAACAGGAGAAGACCCGATGACCGTCGAGGCAATTTCGATCGATCGCCGCAGCGGCCTCGATCCCGATGAGTTTCGGCGGGAGTACTACGAGAAAGGCCGACCGGTCATTTTGACCGACGCCTCCCGGGGCTGGCGCGCGCACGGGGTCATCACGCCGGATTGGCTGCGGAAGACCTATGGAACGAAGAAGATCGAGGTCGGCGCGCAGGAATACGCGCTGGCTGCTCTGCTCGACCTCCTGGAGGCTGCGGAGCCAGGGCAACCCACCCCCTACCCCTGCACGCTCGACATCCCCGAGCTCTGGCCGGAGCTGTTGCCGCTGGTCGACCCGCTGCCCTTGCCGCACGCGCGGCCCAACCGGTTGACCAGCCCGCTCTTCATGGGTCACAAGTTCGGCAGCCGGACCGAGGCGTTCTTCGGCGGACGGGGCGGGAACTTCCCCTACGCCCACACCGACTACTATCACCTGAACGCCTGGATCACGATGATCTTCGGGCGCAAGGAGTTCTGGGTCTTCGCGACGGAGAAGAGCGAGTACATGTATCCCGAACCGCCAGACAACTGGAGATCGCGCGTCACCAACATCTTCGAGCCCGACTACGACAAGTTCCCGCTGTTCCGGAACGTCAAGCCGACCCGCTTCGAGGTCGGCCCGGGAGAGACCTTGTTCATCCCCGCCGGGACCTGGCATTCCGCGCGTTCGCTGAGCCTGACGATGTCGGTCGCCTTCGATCAGCTGAACGCCAAAAACATGCCCGCGTTCACCCGGGACATTCTCTCCTACAGCACGCTCCCGCTCTCGCGGCGGATCGCCTACGCGGCCTACTTCACGGTGCTGGGTCAGGTCGCGACCTTGCTCGAGAGGTCGCCGCTCGGCCGTTAGCGTCCGTGTCCAGCTCGATGGAGCGCGAACGCTCGCCGAATCGATCGTTTCTCGGCGAGATTCACAGTTTCCGTGCGGTGGCGATCATCGCCGTGGTGATGACCCACGTGGTGGATCTGCTGGCCTGGCCGGTCCCACCGTCGCTGACCGAGCGGCTGATCTACTCGGTCGCTGGGAACGGGACGGTGCTGTTCCTGTTCGTGGCCGGCTTCCTGTTTCAGCACCTGTCCGCCCGGTTCACCTACGCCGACTACCTGCGCGGCAAGCTCCGGAACGTGATCATCCCCTACCTGGTGATCTCGCTGCCGATCATCGCCTTTCAGTACCTGCGCGGAAAGGGGATCTTCGCCGACGGCCGGCCGGCCGATCTCGGCGGCGTCCTCTGGCGGGTGGCCAAGGCGCTGGCGCTGGCGACCCACCAGGAGGTCCCGTTCTGGTTCATCCCGATGATCGCCGTCCTCTACCTGGCAGCGCCGCTGTTGCTGTTCATCGATCGCCACCCGCGCGGCTACTGGCTGATTGCGCCGCTGCTGGTGCTGTCGACGTTCGCGCACCGGCCGTCCCATTACGAGCAGATCGGCCAATCGCTGGTCTACTTCTTCCCCGCTTACCTCGTCGGGATGTGCTTCTCCCACTATCGCCGGGGTGCCCTGGCGCTGGTGCGCCTGTGGCGGTGGCCACTGACCGCGCTCAGCCTGGCGCTGCTGGTGCTCGAGGTCTGGGGCCTGGGGCGCGGCGGCGCGATCTTCTCGGACCGGATTTTCTCGACCGAGGCGGGCGTGGTCGATCTGAACCTGCCGATCAAGCTGCTGGCGTCGGTCCTGCTGGTGCATCTGCTGTCGCAGCCGCGGGTCGACGCACGGGTCAGGACCAAGCTCGACGACCTGGCCGGCGCCAGCTTCGGCGTCTTCTTCGTCCATCGCCCGCTCATCGTCCTGGTCCTCAAGCTTTGCCGCCGTTTCGGCCAGCCGAAGATCGCCGGCGGGCTGGGAAGCCTGCTGGTGCTCTCAGCCGTCGTCACAGCTCTGTCGCTGCTGGTCGTCGCCGGCGTGCGGGCGATCGCCGGCAAGCGCAGCCGCTACCTCGTCGGCTGCTGACGCCACTCGGCGACACGAACTAGATTCTTCGCGTCCGGCGGCGACGCGCGAGAAGCAGGAGAGAAACGAGCGGCATGAGGCCGAGGAGACCGGCCGTGGCGGGCCCGTCCCCGACCGCGCAGCTGCAACCACCACCCGGGGAGCCGGACGCTCCACCTTTGGCGCCGCCCATCCCGCCCGCCTGACCCGCGGCTCCCTTCGACCCGGCGGCTCCGCCCGCCGCCCCTCCGGCACCGGCCGCGCCACCCGTACCGGCTCCAGCGTCGAGCGCGCCGGCGTCCGCGATCACGACGGCACCACCGCCAGCGCCGGCGGCACCACCAGCGCCGCCGGCATCGGCCGCGCCGCCGTCGGCGATCGCACCCGCGCCACCCGCGGCTCCACCGGCACCACCCACGGCGCTTCCGCCAGCGGCGCCACCAGCCGCGCCGCCCGCACCACCCGCGGCGCCTCCGCCGGTGCCGGCGCCGCCGTCGACCCCCTGGACGGTGGTCTTGACGACGTCTATTTGCGTCTGAGCGCCCGTCCCGGTGAGCTGTGTGGTGGTCGCGAGCACCGTGCCGCCCGCGGTCCCCGGCGCGACGTTGACAGTGGCCGTGACCTGGCCGGACGATCCGACCGCGAGATCGCCCAGGCTCCAGGTGATCTCATTCGTGCTGGCGCTGAAGCTGCCCGCTGCCGACGCGGACACGAAGGTCGTGTTCAGGGGAAGCGCCGCGACCAGCGCGGCCGAGGCAACGGCTGCGGTGCCGTCCTCTTCATACGAAAGTGTGTAGGTGAGCTGCGACCCGGCGAGCACCGGATTGGGCGAAGCGGAGACGTTCAGAAAGGCCGCGGGACCGCTGCAGGCCCCGGCCGAGAGCAGCGCCAGGTTCGCGGTCGAGATGTCCAGCCAGACCGTGCTCCCCGGGGCCAGGAACTGCGCGTCGGTCGTGCCATCGCAGCATGTCTCGAACCCGTACAGGTCGATCGTGTGGTTGCCGGCGGCGAGGCTGGTCGTCCCCTGGATGATCTGGCTCGGGTCGCTGAACGAGTTGTTCCAGTAGATGTCGACCCCCCACTTCGATGCCAGCTCGACACCGTCGACCAGCATCGTTCCGCCGCCGCCGAGGTCCGGACCCCAGCGGAACGACCAGGCTCCGGTTTGCGCGGACGAGACCGAGAAGGCGATCGCGACGTGGTAGGCGATGTCACTCTGGGTGCCTCTGAGTGTCCTCTGGTTGCAGGCGCCGTTCATGGTGGTCAGCAGGGCGAAGCACCCGTATCCAGTCTGGCCGCTCGGCTCACTGTCGAAGAGGGTGATGGCGTCCGCCGTGCTGGTCGGATCCGTCTTGCCGTCCCAGGGGGCCGTGTCGAAGACGATCTGTGCGGAAGCGGAGGCAGCCAGACCGACCACCGTCGTGGCGACGGTGATCAGGGTGGCGAATAACTTGAAAACGAACCGAGATCGACCATCGCGCATCGCCATCGGTTTTCGCGCACCTGCAGATTTTCCGCAAGAACGCCGGCAATCTTCCGTCGTCGCGACGGTCAGTACCAGAGATGGAACGTGCCGCTCACGTGCAGCAGCGCGATCGTATACAGCGCGCCGTCGTAGTAACGGTAGGTGCCCGTCGGGATGGCCGCCGACCAGAGCTTCTGCACGAAGGGTTTGCCTGTCGATGCCGGCAGACCGAAACCGAGCAGCCCATTGCAGGCGAGCATCGCCGTCGAACCGTTGTTGTTCGAGTTGACCCAGGTGGCATATTCGCTCGCGTAGGTCGCCTCGAAGGGATCGGCGTCGAAGAAATTGTAGTCACTCATGAAGTTGGCGACCGTGCGCAGCTTGTCGTCGCCGCTGGAGTTCGTCGTCTGCCCCGCGAACGAAGACTGGTCTCCGATGTTGCCGGTCGAGCCGGCCGCGGTCTGCAGCCAGGCGCGCGTCGTCGTGAGCACCGTGTTCCAGAAGTCGGCGTTGGCGGTGTCGAAGCAGGCCCACGTTTGATAGAAGGCCGGGAGCATGTACGAGGCATCGGTGCCGTTCGAGTCCGAGCCCGTGAAGTAGCGGACGAGATGATACGTCGAGCTGATGTCGGTCGTCCGCACCAGGTCGAGCGTCGCCTGGGCCTCGCTGCCGTAGTCGTACTTGCCGGAGGTGTCGCCCCATCGGTAGTGGGCGAACACGAGGGCGGCCGCGAACCACTCGTCGCCGTCCGGCGCTCCACCGGACCCGGTGACGCTGCCGCTGGTGCTCGTCTGCCAGGAGATGGTGTTGCTGCCGCTCTTCCACATGTGATTCTTGACGAAGGTCCACATCTCGTCGAACTCCGTCTGGTGGTTGAGCTGGAGGGCGATCATCATCCCGTAGGACTGCCCTTCGCTGCGCACGGCGTTGTCCGCGATGTCCTCGACGTAGGCCTCGCCCGTGCCAGGCCCGTTGTAGAAGATGGTGTTCGCGTTCGAGGGATTGAAGAGCTGGTTCCAGGCAGCCGCGACCTTGGTGTCGCTGGCCGCCTGCGTCTCCCCCAGGAGCGAGATGAAGAGGTCGTCGTACTGCGCGGGCGGCGTGCAGCCGTTCCCGGGGATCGTCGACGTCGAGGGTGAAGCGGGTCCCCCGTCATAGTTCGAGACGACGGTGGCTCCGCCGCCCCCCGTCGTGCCGCCGGCGGCCGGTGAGCCGCCCGAAGCCGACCCGCCCTTTCCTGCCAGCCCCCCGCTGCCCGCGGTCCCAGCTTTTCCGCCGAGGCCGCCGCTCCCCGTCGTCCCACCTTTGCCGGTGACGCCACCGCTCCCCGTCGTCCCACCGGAGCTGTTCGAGCCGCCGCTGCCGGGTGCGCCGCCGGAGCTGTTCGAGCCGCCGCTCCCGGTGGGACCACCGGAGCCGTTCGAGCCGCCGCTCCCGGTCGTGCCGCCGGTGTCGGTTCCACCAGCCCCGGTCGATCCACCGGTTCCCGACGGAGGAACATCGACGGCGGATTTACCGCAAGCAGCGAGGGCCAGGGCGGCCAGGCCAAAAGTGACGATAGCAATCGATCTCGACGCAGAATTTAAAGGGAGCATCGTGTTGCTTGATTCCCGGTCCTCCGACTGCAGATCGCGTCAGGCGATACTTTTCGACGAGGCAACGTCTCGGGGATCACCTACGCTGGACGCACATGGCGGGAGTCGTCGGTGTCGCTCCTACAGTGCCCCGCCAGTAGGCTTCAGCTACTCTCGTCCGACGAAGAAAAGTACGGCTCGACGTGATCCTTATGTGGTGAAGTGGGAATGCTCAACATGATGATCTATCGCCTTCGTAGCTCGAATCGTTCGCTTGGTCTCATCGCTTTTTGTTTTGCGGCGATCGCCCTGACGGCCTGTACCAGCCCCTCGTCCGCCGGTGGCGAAGGTGGGAGCGGTGGAACGCCAAGCGGGGACGGTGGCTCGACGGGAACGGGCGGCGACGCGACCGGCGGGAACAGCGCCAACGGCGGATCGACCGGCACCGGCGGGCTCTTCGGCACCGGCGGGCTCACCGGAACCGGCGGCGCCAAGGGCGGCACCACGGGAACAGGCGGCTCGACGGGCACCGGCGGCGCCAAGGGCGGCACCACGGGAACAGGCGGCTCGACGGGCACCGGCGGCGCCAAGGGTGGTGCGACGGGGACGGGCGGCGCACCGAGCACCGGCGGTTCGACCGGGAACGCCGGCTCGTCGGGGACCTGCACGACGGGGACCCTCCCGAGCGGCGGGACGATGCACACGGGCGATACTCAGGGCACAGCGGCCGGTCTCACCTGGCAGCTCTGGGCGAATGGAAGCGGGGGAAGCATCACCACCTTCAGTGTTCCGGCGTTCAGCGCCGCCTGGAACAACTCCGGCGACTTCCTCGCCCGCACCGGCCTCGAATGGGGGAACAGCGGCATGGCTGTCTCGGCCTTGGGAACAGTCACCGCGCAGTTCGCTGAAACAAAAACGGGAAGCGCCGGCGGCTACTCGTACATCGGAATCTACGGGTGGTCAGTCAACCCCTGCATCGAGTGGTACATCGTCGATGACTCGTACAACAAGATGCCGGTCAATCCCGGTTCCACCACCAACAAGGGCACGGTCACGATTGACGGGGGCTCGTACACCTTGTACACGCGTCCCACGACCGGGACCGGCGGCAACCGCTGCGGCAACGTCAGCAGCTGGACGCAGTTCTACAGTGTCCGGCAGACGGCTCGTACCTGCGGGCAAATATCCATCAGCGATCACTTCAGCGCCTGGGCGACCGCAGGCATGACGCTGGGGTCGGTGCTGGAGGCCAGCATCCTGATAGAAGCTGGCGGCGGGACCGGCAGCATCGATTTCCCGACGGCCAACGTCACGGCCCAGTGAAGTAGCCCGGGCCTCACCGACGATCGGTGTAGGTTTCCTGGTAGTAGCCGGTGAGCGGGGTCGTGCTCGGGCTGGTCGCGATCATCACGACGCCCGCGATGACCTCGCCGAGCGCGAGGATCGTGATGATCGAACCGGAGGCGACCAGCTGCGCGCCCGAGGTCTGCCTGTCTTGGTCGGGAGAGTCGCCGTCCTTGAGGCCGGTGGAGATCGCCCAGGCCGAATAGGCACCGAAGGCGAGCCCCAGCAGGACGATGCCGGCCCCGACATGGTTGCGCGCGCTCTCCTCCGCGCGCATCTCGTTTCGATGCGCGGTCAGAATCGGATCGGCGGCATAGAGATCGCCAGGGATGCCCAGGGAGTCGGGCGGCGATCGGAGCGCCTGCTGAACCTCCGGTCGCTCCCTCATCGGGATCGGGGCCGCGCCGATCGGGGTGACGGGCTGCGGACGGTTGCCGAGAGGATCGACGGCCGGCTCATTCCGGATCTTCCAGGCGGCGTCGTTGCTGGCGGCGACCTCCAGCGGGTTCAGGGTCACGAGGCGCGCGCAACCAGAGCCGACCATCGCCATCACCAGGAGACCCGCCATCGATCTTCGCATCCTTCGCATCGACTTCACTTCGAACCGCCCTCCAGGTCGGGGTCGGTGATGGAGGCGGGTGACGGCGGAGGCTGAGGCGGAACGAGTGGCTCGAACGCGGGCGGTGGCGGAAGACGCTCCGACAGGTTGGCCACCGCGCCCACGACGCCGGTCACGAGCTGCCGCACCCCGGCGTCGAACGACAATTGCATGTCGTCCTCGGCCGCGAAGAACGTGGCTTCGTCGCCCTTGACGTAGAACAGCCGCTCCGCCGAGAAACCGTAGGTCGTGGTCGCCCGGAGCCTGAGCGCGACGTCGGTCTCGATCTCGACGCTGAAGTAGTTGTTCTTCGGCTCGACGAACAGCTGCTCGAGGGAACCGCTCAGGATGATCGTCGACGGGCTGGCGTCGCGGCGATCGCGCAGGACCCGGAATCCCGCCTGCGAGAGCTGGTCAGCCACCAGATCGGCGACCATGCTCGCCGGCGCTCTACAAAAGATGCTGGCGCTGTCCTGGTTGTAGCCATTCTTCTTCATCCCGCAGCGCGAGACCGGCCGGGCGTCCCTGAAGGGACGGACCACCACGATCTCGCGCCCCTGGCCGCGCCGGGATCCGGCCGCCACCTCGAATTGCGGCGGCGGTTGCAGCGTGAAGTCGGTGAGCGCGCAACCGGATGCCACGCCCGCCATCGCCAGCGCCACCAGCACCCTCGGCGTCATGCCACGGCGATTATAGGGCAAGCGGCGCCGCGACGGACAGCGGGCCCTGCCTCACATCCCGGCGACGGAGAAGCCGAAGCCCTGCTCGGCAGTGATCGTCAGCGACGGGTTGGAGGGGGGACCGGCGGGCGAGCCGAGGAACAGATAGACCGCGCCGGCGCCGGGCGAGAAGAAGACGAAGTCGGCGAAGCCGTCGCCGTTCACGTCGCCCACCCCCTTGGCGCCCACCGCGAACATCGGGCTGCCGTCGTTGAGGTCCCCGGGGACGAACAGGGGGACGAACGTTGGGCAGGCGTTGCTGGCGCAGCGGGTCAGCCCGCCGAAGTAGACCCGTTCGGCTTCGCGCACACCGACGATGGCCGACACCGAATTCAGCACGTCGCTGAAGCCGTCGCCGTTCACGTCGCCCACCCCCTGGTAGAAGCTTTGCCCCGCGAGGATCTCGAACAGTGTCGTCGGTCCGTTGGGCCCGCCGATGAAGACACCGCCGGAGGCATAATCGGCGAAACCGTCGCCGTTGACGTCGCCGGCCAGGGCCCCGAAGGCGCCCTCGAGGGGGATCTCCGGGTGCGCGACCAGCGTCTGGCCGTCCCCGTCGTAGAGCAACATGCCGTTGAGGCCCGAGATGAGCGCGTCCGGATGGCCGTCGCCGTTGAAGTCGGCGTTGCCGATCGGCCAGCGCGCATCGGGCGTCGCCGCCGGTGGCGGCGCCAGCATCTCCAGCGGCGTCGTGTCGACGCCGGTCGGACCGCCCAGGAAAAGCTCGGCGAAGTTGGCGCCGCCCACCAGCAGATCTCCGTAACCATCGCCATTGACGTCGCCGGCGCTGAGGACCCGCATCTGGTTACCGAAGACGACCTCCGGTGCAGTGAACGTCACCGGCGAGGACAGCCCTGTCGGACCGCCGCGGTAAACGGTCACGGTGGCGCTCTGCAGCTCGTCCAGGCCGAGCTGGGGACTGTTCCAGACCACGAGATCGGCGAAGCCGTCGCCGTCGAGATCGCCGGCCGAGCCCGCCTCCTGAGCGGAGAAGAGCGAGCCGGTCAGCGTCTGCGCCGGCGTCGACGCCGGTCCCTGCGGTCCGCCCGGGAAGAAGCGCACCTCGTTGGCCGCGGGGGGGCCGGTCATCTGGACGCCCACCGTGAGATCCCCGAATCCGTCACCATTGAAATCGGGCACCGAGCCCCAGCTCCCCGTGCGCCCGCTCTCCCGGGCGGGGATCGTGAGCTCCCAGACCGCCGAGGTCCGCCCCCCGGCGCCGGTGCTCGAGACGCGCCAAAAGACCACCCCCGGTGGAAGCGGCTGCGGCGGCTGTGCCGACGATCCCGTCGCCGCGAACGAGACCACGATGTTCTGGCAGGCGCGATCCCGGCAGACGTCGACGGTCGCGCCCGCGGTGGCGCTCTCCGGCAGCCAGGTGAAGAGCGGGCTCATCGAGGTGGAAATCGCCGTCGACAGCGGCGCGATGAGCCGCGGCGCCGTCCGGGGAGACCCGGAGCCTGGGTCGGGGGGCGTCGGGGTCGGCGTCGCCGTCGGTGTTGACGTCGGCGTCGAGGTCGGCGTCGCCGTGGGGGCCGAGGTCGAGGTCGGCGTCGGCACCTTGAAATCGGTTCGTGATACGGGTGCCTCAGGCGTTGACTGACCGCACGCCGCGAACGCCCCCAACGAAAACATCACCGCCACCCCAAAAATCTGCCTGCTGCTCCCCATGGATCCGTCCCCCTTCCAACAAATTGGAACCTGAGGGCGCGAAAGCCTTAGTCAACCAACACTTTGGGCGCGCGGGCGGTGCCTGTTTGCCCCTCGTTTTAAGGGGTGCCGGCGATTGACAACGTCCGCCGATCGGCCGGGCCGCGAAGCTTGGTCGGCTCAGGGATCGAGGACGACGATGACGCCGCTGTCGCCGACCAGGACCGACCGCTGGCCGGAGAACGCCACGGCGCTCAGATCGATGTCGAGCAGATCGGGCAGCGCCACGGAGGTCCAGGTGATCCCGTCGGTCGACTGCACGGCCGTCGCCTGCCAGCCCACGGCGAGGAAGTGATCGCCGGCCCAGGCGATCCCCTGCAGCTGCGGCCCGCCGGGCGCGGTGCCAGCCGTCCAGGTCACGCCGTCAGGCGAGGCGACCGTCGTTCCGCTCTGGCCGACCGCCACCAGCAGCTGCCCGGACCAGGCGATCGAAGAGAGAGCCAGGGCGACTCCGGATTGGGCGGGGGTCCAGGTCTTCCCGTCGGGCGACGTCACGATGTCGCCGAAGCCGTCCACGGCGACGAACTGGCTGCCGGTCCAGACGACGCCGGACCACTCTTCGGTCGTCTTGTCGATGAGCCCCGAGGACCAGACCATCCCGTCGGTCGACGAGAGGTAGCTCCCGTCGTTGCAGACACCCATGAACTGACTGCCGGTCCAGAGCATGCTGTGGCACGAGGTGCTGCCGAGCGGAATCCGGTGGCTCCAGATCGAGAGGTCGGTGGTCCACAGCAGGACCGTCTGGTCACCGAACGCGTAGGTGGTCGGCGATTTGGCCACGCTGTAGAGGTAATCCGCCGCGTTGCCGGTGGTGGCCGCCGTCCAGGCGTGGCCGTCGGTCGACGTCAGGAAGGTGCCCTCGTCGCCGGTCGCCATGAAATGGTCGCCGAGCCAGGAGACACTCTCGAGCGTTGTCCCGATCGACTCGACGACCCAGGTCGCGCCGTCGCGCGAGCTGACGATCGTCCCGTGGGCGCCGACGGCCACGAAGCGGCTGTCGGCCCAGCTGACGGCGGTGAGATCCAGGGCCGTCGGCGAGGTGCGCGTGGTCCAGCTCGCGCCGTCCGGCGAGCTCGCGATCGTGCCCCCGTCCCCGACGGCAGCGAAGAGGCCGAGCGAAGGTGACCAGCTGACCGCGCGAAGCATCGGCGTTCCGTCGTGCTCGGTCCAGGTCGACCCGTCGGGGGAGGTGGCGGCGACGGTTTCCCCAACCGCCACGAGACGCGAGCCCGAGGAGGCGAGCGCGGTGAACGTCTGGTTCGCCACCGAGGTCCGCCGCGGCGTCCAGCTCACGCCGTCGGGTGAGCTCAGGATCGTGCCCGCCGTACCGAGCGCGAAGAACGCCGAACCGGACCAGATGACCGAGACCAGCGCCTCGTTGGTCCCGGAGCTGTGCGCGGTCCAGGTGATCGCGTCCGACGAGGTGTGAACGGCGCCCGACGGACCGACGCTGACATAGATGGATCCCGACCAGACCAGCGCGTTGGTCTGCGGGCCGGTCGACGTGGTCAGGGTGAGGGCGAGCTCGCCGTTCGCGCTGCTGCTGACGCAGATTTCGCCCGACGGATCGGCCGTCACGAAGCGGTTCCCGTCCCAGACGATCGACGTCCCCACGTGCGACACGAAGAACGCGGAGGTCGAGAAGGTCCACTGGCCGGTGTCGCCCATCGAGAGCATGAACCCGTTCTGGCTGTCGACCGCGATCAACATGGAGCCCGACCAGGCAACGGCGCCGAGCGGATCCGGATCGCCGAGCTCGATCAGCGGGCCGACGCCGTTCGGCCCCCCACCCTGTTGGCCACCTGTGCCGCCGGTTTCGGCACCGCCGGTCCCACCCCTGCCGCCGGTCGCCGCGCCGCCGGTTCCCCCCGTGCCGCCGGTCGCCGCGCCGCCGGTTCCGCCCGTGCCGCCGCCAGGCTGTCCACCGGCGGCCGTACCGCCCGTCCCGCCCGCGCAGGCCGCACCCGAGATCGCCAATGCCACCGCACCGATCGCCCAGAACCGCGTCACGGCCC